>ERZ773210.230-NODE-230-length-71634-cov-10.533886_pt1 | contig 71634 bp, 72 predicted proteins | sample MGYA00580528_ERZ773210 | MGnify/ENA primary metagenome ERZ773210 (study PRJEB29015, sample SAMEA2737769) | human gut metagenome | biome: human gut; feature: human-associated habitat; material: faeces | place: China | collected 2012 ...
TGGTGCCGAAAATACTTGGCTGGTGACGGCCTGGAAAGATAGGGAGATGCCAACACAGGCGAAACACCTAATCGGGTGTTTTGCACTATATTCCTCCATAGCTCAGTCGGTAGTGCGAGTGTACAGAAAAGTACCTGACATTATTACTTAGTTTGAGGAAAAATTAGGAAAGTTGTTTAAATCCACTACCGGGGATTTAAGTAACAAAAAAGATTGCTCTTTATGCAATCTGAACAAAAATCTTTGAGTAAAATCAAAGAAAATTGTATAATCCTCCATAGCTCAGTCGGTAGAGCGCATGACTGTTAATCATGATGTCACTGGTTCGAGCCCAGTTGGGGGAGCCAACGAGAGGCTCATAGTTTTTCTATGAGCCTCAATTACTTATATACAAAATTTATTTCTGGTAGAAGTGATAATTGTTTTATCGGAAAGGAAAAGATATGGAGTTCGAAAATATGACAGACAAACAATTTGATGTTCTTATGAACTCAATTATCCAAATAGTAAAGGATTCTGAAACTAAAGATGAAGCTGTTGAAAAGCTACAAAATTTAGTTAAAGGTAAAGAAAACTGATTACTTTCGCTAATCTGCTTAATTTAATATTATCAAATATATGAGCCAATCATTATATTTCTTATTTTAGAGATATAGTAATTGGCTCTTTTTTTATTTGGCAATCGTTTTAATTTTTTTGATTAGAACGGTTGCCTTTTTTTATTTACAAAAAATTGAAAGGAATGATTTTAAATGTATTTTACCGACACACCTGAACTCAGGAAGTTTGAAAGAGAGATGCGTCAGAAACCGAATTTTGACAGGCGAAATGATGATTGTGATGAAAATGAAATCTCACATTTATCTGACAACAAAAATGTCAATACAAACAGAAAAAAAGACGGAGGTTGATTTTATGACAATAAAAATCAGAAGTCCCACTTAAAAAACAATGCAATTAAACAAATTAACTTTAGGAGATGTATAACTTGTACGAATATGAAAGACAGCGCAGAATCGCTGAAAGCACAAAGAAATTGTATCCGCCGGGTACAAGAATCGAACTTTTAAGTATGAGCGACTCCTACGCACCTGTTCCATCAGGCACAAGAGGAACAGTAAAATTCGTTGATTCGATGGGAACAATATTCCCTGAGTGGGACAACGGTCGTTCACTTGGCGTAGTTCCCGGTGAGGACTCATTCAGAAAGCTCACACAGGAAGAAATCGAAGCAGAAAACCAATCTAAATCAGAAGTTGAAAATGGAACTCCTGATGAGGATAGCGGAATGACTATGGGAATGTGAGGTGAGGTTTAATCAATAAATCTTCGTTTGGAATGAAGATTTATGTCCATCAAATTCTTTGATATGTTTGCAGGCTCGGCGGTTTTCGTTCAGGCCTTGAAGCCATAGGTGGTTTTGAGTGCGTCGGATACTGCGAAATCGATAAGTATGCAAAGCAGGCGTATGAAGCAATGTATGATACAGGAGGTGAACTTTACTTTGATGACGTAAGAAAAATTGTACCCGAACAGTTACCCGATTTCGACCTTTTGGTCGGAGGATTCCCCTGTCAGTCCTTCTCAATCGCGGGAGCAAGAAAAGGATTTGACGATACAAGAGGAACGCTGTTTTTTGAGATTGCTCGAATTACTGCCGTTAAAAAACCTAAGTATCTCTACCTCGAAAATGTTCCCGGTCTGCTTAACCATGACTCAGGCAAAACATTTGAAACAATCCTCCGTACATTGGATGAGTTGGGGTATGATGTGTGCTGGCAGGTACTTAACAGCAAAAATTTCGGAGTACCCCAATCACGAAATCGAGTGTTTATTATCGGATATCTTAGAGGACAATGTGCCGGAGAAGTATTATCTTTCACGCAAACAAGCGGAAAAACTCTTATACAAAGAAAACCCAACGCAAGGTGAACGAATCTACTCATCAAAAGGACTAAGCTGTACGCTTACAAGCGGTTCGGGCGGATTCGGCGGTCATTCGGGACTTTATCTCATTGAAAATACCGAAAATTTTGGTCTGCCGATAAAATCTAAAACTAAAGACGGTTATCAGATCGCATATCCCGGCGACAGCATTGATACTGCCTTTTCAGGACAAAATTCAAGGTGTGGCAGAGTAGGAAGTCAGATAGCGCATACTCTGACAACTTCCGCAACTCAGGCATATTATTTCATCGACCTGAACCCCGAACCTAAGCTGACAGAAATTGCAAGGTGCATAACTGCAAGACATGATTCGGGAATCAGTAACCACAAGGCTGAACATTCGGGTGTTTTCGTAGAAAGCACGAATATTGCAGATGATGAAAAATTCGCAGTTGCTTTTGTTGAGTCAAACGGAGAAGTTCATATCGGCAGAATAAGAAAACTTACTCCGAGGGAGTGCTGGAAATTACAAGGCTTCACAGATGATAAGTTTGACAAGGCAAAAGCGACAGGACTATCCGACAGCAGGCTCTACAAGATGGCAGGAAATGCTGTGACCGTGAAGGTAATCTCTAAAATCGGGAAGATTATCAAAAAGGTAAACGATAAAAATTAAATAACAACTAATATCAATCGTTCCGAACGACTGGTATTGGTTTTCATATATAAGCCGTTGGTTGAGTTAAAAGCTTAATCAACGGCTTTTTGTCGTTTCTGGGGCGATTGGTATTCAGAAATGGAGCGATGAATATCAAAACCCCTGTGAGTTGGATGGGTAACAAAACATCCATCCTTCATATTTTGTACGCCCTGTTTCCTCTGAATTACGAAAGGTATATTGAACCGTTCGGAGGCTCGGGAGCTGTACTTTTAGGCAAGAAAAAGCCTGATAAGTTTGAGGTTTTCAACGATTACAACCATAATCTTGTAAACCTCTTTCGCTGTATGCGTGACAGACCTATGGCATTCATAAAAGAACTCGGATTTTATCCGCTAAATTCAAGAGATGATTTTAATGCAATCAGGGATTTCTTTAGACAGGAAAAGTTTGAGGATAAATACCTTGACGAGGAGTTGGAGCTGACGAAGATTATTGTTCCTGACTTGAAAGCAGAAGAAATCATACAGCTATATGTCAGAATGAAACGGGACTATGACTTGCGCAGAGCAGTAATGTTTCTTAAACTTCTGCGATACAGTTATTCAAGCGGAGGAAAATCCTTTGCCTGTCAGCCCTTTTCAGTAGTAAGCCTGTTTCAACTTATAGAGCAAGTTGGTAAAAGGCTTGAAAATACTGTGATTGAAAATCAGGATTTCAAAGTCCTGATAAAGCATTATGACAGAGAAAATGCTTTTTTCTACTGCGATCCGCCGTATTTTTCAAGCGAGTATGTTTATCAGTGCGGATTCACTTGGGATGATCATCTGAGGCTGAAAAACACACTTGCAAATTCAAAGGGCAAATGGCTTGTATCATACAACGATTGTGAGGAAATCCGCAATTTATATGACGGTTACTCATTCTTTGATTTTACAAGGTTACACAATATGAAACAGCGAATCAATGCAGGCGAACAATTCCCCGAACTGCTAATCGGCAACTACGATATGTATGAAAGGCAGAGAAACAAGCCGTTACAGTTGAGCCTGCTTGACTTGACAACCGAACAACAAATTGATTTAGAACAAATTTTGAAGGAGTGTATTATTAACCATGGAAAATAGAATTTATGTAAGCATACCGCTTGACGCACTTATTGTATCAGGAATCACATCCGACTGTGCTGTGCAGATTTCAGCTGTGGACGGAGCAATTCTGATTGAGAGATGCGATGATGATTGCGAAGAATGTTGCTGTGACTGTATCTGCGATGAGTGCAGAGCAGAGCTTGCGGAAAGCGAGGACGAGTAGTGCTTAAAATTTACAGAGTTCTCGGTAAAAAAGGAAGAATTACAATCCCCTATGAAATCCGCCAACGAATCGGATTCAGATACAACGATGTTTTATCTTTCACACAGCAGGATGACGGTTCGGTACTTGTCAGGAAAGAAAAAATCTGCGACAACTGCAAATACCTTGAAGAAGATTTTGAGGAAAATTTCACACTTGAAGATTTCATTGACAGCCTGTCCGAGGAAGAACAGAGAGACGCACTTATTCACCTTTCTCTGCTGTTGGCAGAAAAACAGAAACACTAAATCGGAGGTAAATTTATAATGGAACAAAATACTAATTTCAAAGAAAACAACAATCAGAAAAGGAAACTGCCGTATATCAAGGTAAGGATTGATAAGCTCGTTGATGTAGATGATTGCAACACTAAGGCGTTTGCAAGCGTTACTGTCGGCGGTGCTGTGGCTATTCACGGAATCAGAGTGATGAATTCAAGAAAAGGATTGTTTGTTGCAATGCCTGCAAGTAACTATGTTGACGAAAACGGTGAAACAAAATTCACCGAGATTGCTCACCCGATTTCAAAGGTGTCAAGAGATATGCTAAACAGCAAGGTTATGGAAGCGTATCATCAGGCACTTGATGAACAGCAGAGCGAAGATGAATCTGAGAACATGTCGGAAGATGAATCGGAAAACTTTACACAGACTTTGTGAATTTGTTTGAATGTTTGTTTTCTCTATTGTATAATTTAATATAATCTATTTTTAATTTGAAGTGGATAATATAAATACGAACGGAGAAAAGAAAATGTTTAAATATTTAAAGAAAAAGCTTATTGATATGGGTTTTTTATGTCATACACCTAAATCAGCATTAAGTTGTCAGGATAAGAAGGATATAAAACAATATGGACTTATACATTTTACCTTTTCGGAAAACATTAATGAGATATCGAAAAATGGCGTAATGCCCGGAAAAGAATATTTGTATCGAAAAGAAAAAAATCTTTGTTGGTTTTATATTAATTATCCTAAAGAGTATGAGAAAAATCTTGGTATTGTAAAAAGCAAAGGCAAGAGGTCAAGTGTTGATTGTTATATTGTTATAAAAGATTTTTCGGAGGAACAACTTAATAATATGCGTATAAGAAAAGAAAGTGATAATGCTGTGGTTCATATTGGAACATTAAAAACAAGCAATATGAAGGGAATGATGTTAAAAGATAAATAAAATTAAGTCTGGACATTTCAAATTCTTTGGATATACTTGTTGCTTGAAAGGACGGCGATAGTATGAAAAAGAAAATCGCAATAATGTTGACATTGATTTTAGCAGCAGGAACATTCACAGCTTGTACGGCAGAAGAAAAAATGGATAACAGTTCTTTATCACCCACGGCTTCAACTTCCGTGGGTGTTTCTGCATCTGGGGAAAGTTCTGAAATGGCAACAACCGAAACAATGCAATCCACCGAAAAAGCCACCGTTTCAAAAGAAACAGAGCCTTCGGGACAGAATACCAAAACCGAAGAAAAAGCCGACAGTGGGCAAAATTCAGCGGTTGTTTCAGCAACGGATCCGATTCAGAAAACACAATCCGAGGTTCAGAACAACAGCAGGAATACAGCGAACAGTAATCTGCAAAAATCGGAATCGACCGCTAAAAAAGAAACTGAAACTCCTACTCAAAAGCCTGTGCAGAAGCATACAGAAAAGCCAACACAGAAACCTACGAAAAAGCCTACGCAACCGCCTACAAAAGCAAAAACGGTTGATGTTCAGTATGCGGTGAGTGCCTGCATAGCTTACGGTCAACAGCTCGGAATGAAATGCGATTCCTCACTGAACACAGGCAACGCAAGCTGGTTCTCGCCCACAAACGCATCATATTATGATGATACGCAAAGCCTGAAAGCAGATTGCTATGGTGATGTTGAGTATGTAGCCTACTACTACCAAAGCAGTGGCATTACTTCAAGCGACTTATCATTCAATGTTATCGCAGAAAACAACAAAATATATGTAGTCTACTGTTGAGCAGACGATTAAACAAGGCACTCACTTTATTGTGGGTGCTTATTTTTTTGAAAGGATTTATCTTAATGAAAATAAACCAAATAACTCTAACAGATCTCCGCCGTATGAACGGCAAGGAAGGACTCATCTTGCAGGGATGCGGCGGTGAAACACAGGAATGGGTGGACGGCATCAATGAAATGCTCACGGACAAAGGAATACTTCTTGACAACACAAAGTTTGAGAATGTTTCTGTGTTCAAGAGTGACAGCGTAACCTGTATTCTTTATCCCTTTGAAGATGTCCACCTTGATATCGGCAAGCTTGCAATGTGGCGGTTGCAGTCATACACAGCTTTTGCAGGAATGTGGCTGTCTGATTATGTGGATAACAGGCTCGGCGGTTTTGAACCTGAGCAGAACAAAGAAGAAAAGCTCAAACCCGACTGTGCATTAATAGGCTGTGACGGCAATGTGTTTGCCCTACTTGGTATGGCAAGCCGTACACTGAAACAAAACGGTATGGCTGACGAGGCAAAGGAAATATGCAGTCGTGTTACGAGTTCGGGCAGTTATTGCGAAGCACTGAACATCATCGGCGAGTATGTAAAGATCACAGACGGCAGTGAGCAGTCCGATGATATAGATGAAGATTATGGTGAAGGGCAGGCGATGAAATTATGATTGTATTTAAAACAGAATAATACATCAATCGGGACAAGTGAAAAATCTTGCCCCATATTTTTTATGAAAGGATTTTTAAAATGACTAAGTTAATCAGAAATAAGAAATTCACAAGAATAACAGCACTTTTACTCGTGGTTGCCGTAATATTCGGAACAATGTTCTCGCTCCCTGTAAGCGCGGCAAGCGGTGATAAGGTTACAATTACCTTTGATTACTGTTATGACAGCACCGGGAACACAATCAAATTCCAGCAGACCACAGTCAGCGACGGTTATACTGTAGGTACAGTGGGCGAAGAGCTTTGCAAGATTTTTGCAGACGGCAAAGAAGCCTATTGCATTGAACCCGGTCATACTCTCTATTCAGGCAATACGCTGACCGAGAACGGTTCAACCGTCTGGAAGAATTTAGGTTCTGCAAAGCAAAAAGCAATCAATCTTGCTCTGCTCTACGGCAAGCCCGGTTCGGGAAAAAGCTTAAGCGGAACAGAGGATCAGAAATGGGTAGCAACACAGCTGATTGTATGGGAGTTTGTTTCTGGTTGCAGAAGTACTGCTGACGGGTACAAGTGTACGAATACAAAGTTCATTGACGGTATCTGTGCGGACGGAGCAAATCCCGGAGTTAAGTCAGTTTACAATGCTATCTCAAAAAGCCTTGCCAATTACTCAATTGTTCCAAGCTTTGCATCTGCAATCGCCTCAAAGGCTGAAACCTATGAGATGAAATACTCTGACGGAAAGTACAATTTAACTCTTACTGACAGCAATAGTATTCTTTCGGATTTCAGTTTCAAGACAACAGGCGGTGTGAGTGCAACGGTATCAGGCAACAAGCTGACCTTGACTTCAACTTCGACCGTCAACGATGCAGTAACATTCAACTCTGCAAAGTCAATGCCTGATGTCGGCAAAACTGTTCTTGTGCCATATGGTGACGCAAGCTTGCAGGATGTCATAACAGGTGTTGAAAACGACGCAGACCCGATAAGAGCATGTTTCAAGGTCAAGACAAGCTCGGGCAATCTCAAGCTTGTTAAAACTGCAGAGGACGGCAATGTTGCAAATATTGAGTTTACTGTCAAAGGCGATGGTTACAGCAAAACTGCAAAAACCAATTCAAAGGGCGAATTTGAATTAACCGACCTTGTCCCCGGAAAATACACGGTTACTGAGCATACTCCGACAGAGTATGCCGAACAAAAATCAAAGACCGTAAATGTTGAAAGTGGGAAAACGGCAACTGTATCTTTCAGTAATGTTCTTAAAAAGTGGAATCTTACTGTTACAAAAACAGATGCCGAAACAAAGACTTCACAGGGTGATGCAACACTCGCAGGAGCAGTTTACGGTATCTACGATAACGGCGAGGTGGTTGACAAGTACACCACCGATAAAAACGGCAGTTTTACAACCTCCTATTATGTTTGCGGAGATAAGTGGACTTTAAAAGAAATTGAGCCAAGCGAGGGTTATTTGCTTGACGAAACCGAGTATCATATCGGCGCAGAAGCAAAGAAATACACCATTGAAAACAACAGCATTTCAATGGGCGTTACAGAGGATATTTTAAAGGGCAAAATCTCCATTATCAAGCACACTGATGACGGCAGTACGAAAATTGAAACACCCGAAAAAGGTGCAGAATTTCAGGTGTATCTGAAATCATCGGGAAGCTATGCAAAAGCAACAGAATCCGAAAGAGATACTCTTGTTTGTGATGAATACGGCTTTGCGGAAACAAAGGATTTGCCTTACGGCACATACACTGTTCATCAGACCAAAGGCTGGAACGGCACAGAGTTCATTTCTGACTTTGATGTGTTTATTTCTGAAAATAATAAGACTTACAAATACCTCATCAATAACGCAAGCCTTGAAAGCTATGTAAAGATAGTAAAGGTTGACAGCGAAACAGGCAAGCATATTCCGTATGCAGGCGCAGGCTTTCAGATTTATAATTCTGACGGCAAACTCGTGACTATGACCTACACCTATCCCGTAGTAACGACTATTGACACCTTCTATACAAATTCTGACGGTTACCTTATCACACCCGAAACTCTGCCCTACGGCAAAGGTTATTCAGTCATAGAGGTGCAGGCTCCTTACGGATATATTCTTGACAGCACACCTGTATATTTTGACATTACGGCAGAAAACACAAGTGAAGAAAACGGCGTTACAATCGTAAAAGCCGAAAAGAAAAATACTCCGCAGAAAGGTACAATTACCGTAGAAAAAACAGGCGAAATTTTCTCAAATGTAACTTCTTCGGGAGAAAAAGAAATAGTCTATCAGCCTGAATATTCTTTAAACGGTTTGTCAGGAGCGGTGTTTGAGATTTATGCAGATGAGGATATTAAAACCCCTGACGGAACAGTAAGAGCAAAGAAAGGCGAGCTTGTCGCAACTTTGAAAACAAATTCGAAAGGCACAGCAACAAGCAAACAACTTTACCTCGGCAAATACCGTGTTGTTGAAAAAACAGCTCCTTACGGATTTGTTCTGAACAGGACTGTAAATTATATAGAACTCACCTACTCAGGACAGAACGAAAAGGTAACCAACACCTCAACCTCATTTACAAACGACAGACAAAAGGTTGAAGTCGACCTTACAAAAATTCTTGAACAGGATGAGAAATTCGGCATCGGCAACAATGACGAAATCCGCAATGTTTCATTCGGACTTTACGCTGACGAAGATTTAAAGGCTTCAAACGGAACTGTCATTCCAAAGGACGGACTTCTTGAAATTATCACCTGTGATGAAAAAGGCAAGGCACAGTTTACAACCGACCTACCAATCGGCAGTTACTATGTTAAGGAAATTAGCACAGATAACCACTATATCCTCTCCGATAAAAAATATCCTGTTGTGTTTGAGTATGCAGGACAGGATACAGCAACTGTTCATATTTCGGTAAATGACGGTGAGCCGATTGAAAATGAAATTATCTACGGCACAATCCAAGGCTTGAAAATTGACCGTGAAACAGGCGAAAATATCACAGTCGCATTATTCGGATTGTTCAGTATTACTGAAACCAAATTTACAGAAGAAACTGCAATTCTGACATCCGAATCAAATGAGGAAGGAATATTCACTTTTGAAAATGTTCCATACGGCGAATACATTGTCAGTGAATTAAAGCCTGCCGAGGGTTATCTCCCTAATGAAGAAAACTATACCGTAACAATTTCTGAGAACAAGGAAATTATCGAAATCACAGTCGAGAACGATAAAATACCCGAACTCGGAACAACTGCAACTATTGACGGCAAAAAGGAATTCACAGTTAACGGTGATATTACCATTGACGATGTTGTTTCCTACAAACATCTCACAGCAGGAAAAGAATACACAATCAAAGGCGTCCTTATGGATAAATCCACGGGTAAGCAATTCCTTGTTTACGGCAAAGAAGTTTGTTCCGAAGTAACATTCACGCCCGAAACAGCAGACGGCGAAGTCACTGTATCCTTTACCTTTGACGGCTCTGTAATTACCAAAGAAACAGAAATCGTTGCTTTTGAAACTCTCTACCATGAGGGAACAGAAATTGCAGTACACGCTGACATTGAAGATGAGAATCAGACTGTAACTATTCATCCGCAGCCTGAACCTGAAAAACCACAGACAGGCGACAATTCAAATCTTGGCTTTTATATCGGCTTGGCTTCTGTTGCTGTCGGCGGTTTAAGTGCATTTCTCATCATCAAATTTAAGAAGAAAGATGAGGACGATGAATAATGCGCAGGGTGTATATCTGTTCGCCTTTGGGTGGTAATGTATCTGCAAATATTGAAAATGCAAAACGATATGCCCGATATGCGTTAGAGTGCGGTATGGCTCCGTTCATACCGCATTTTTATGCGCTGATTTTGAATGATGACGATGCAGAAGAAAGAAGTCTCGGTATGCTTGCCGGACTTTCTATGCTTTGGGTTTGCGATGCGGTCTGGGTTTTCGGTGATGAAATAACCGAGGGTATGAAAACAGAGATTCGCTTTGCCGAAAAGCTGAATATCAAAGTCAGGTATATATCGGAAAACGCATTACAAAAGATGGAGGTTATCTAAATGAAAACTAATGGAATGAAATTCATTAAAATACTGATTAGTATTGCTGTTGTTGTGGCAATGCTTACAGTTTCAATTCTGCCTGCTTTTGCCGCAGGAGATGTTTCGTCTGCAATTCAAAGTACTTGGAATTCCGCTCAAACACAGATTAAAAATGTAGTAAACAATGTTGTGTTCCCGGCGGTAGATATGATTCTTGCTATACTTTTCTTTGTTAAACTCGCAATGGCGTATATGGACTATCGCAAGCACGGGCAGTTTGAGTTCACGGCGCCGGCAATTCTTTTCGGCTGTCTTGTGTTCTCTCTGACTGCACCGCTATACATCTGGACGGTACTCTAATAAAAATAAAAACAAAGGCTGTTGTGTTGAGTCATAACAGCCTTTTGTGGAGGTGATTTATATTTTTGACTGGTTAGGAGATTTTATCGGAGGTATCGGAAGTGCCATAGACGGTGTGTTCGATTACCTCGGTGAGCAAATCTCAAACGCTATATGGAACACGATGTTACAGTGGTTCTATGAAACAATTTACAACGCTGTCGCAGACTTTTTCACTATGATGGGAAATATGGGCGCAGATGTGTTTGACCTTGAATGGGTGCAGGCGACAATAAATCTGTTTACTCTTTTTGGCTGGGCATTGTTCGTCGCAGGCACGGTCGTTGCCGTATTCGATGTTGCAATAGAGTATCAGAACGGCAGAGCAAATATCAAAACAACCGCTATAAATGTATTAAAAGGGTTCTTTGCCTGTTCGCTGTTTGGCGTAGTACCTGTGGAGTTGTATAAGTTCTGCATCAGCCTGCAAAACACATTTTCAAAGGATTTGTCGTCCATAATGGCAGGACAGCAAAGCCTTGATTTAGCCGGACAAAGCACAAGCGTTTTAGAGGGTAGTTTTGCAGTTTCTGTTCAAGTGAATTTTGGTTTGCTGAATCTGTTATGTATGATTGCTTTTGCCTACTGCGTAATAAAAATATTTTTTGCGAACATCAAGCGTGGAGGAATTCTGCTCATCCAGATGGCGGTAGGTGCGTTGTATATGTTCAGCGTTCCGAGAGGATATCAGGACGGCTTTAACCAGTGGATGAAACAGATAGCGGCACTTTGCCTGACGGCATTTATGCAGACAACGCTGTTGTTTCTCGGTCTGCTGACATTTCCATCTAATATGTTGCTCGGTTTAGGCATTATGTTGGCGGCAAACGAAGTGCCGAGAATTGCACAGCAGTTCGGACTTGATTCATCAGTTAAGGTTAATATGACGAGCATCGTTCACGCAACTACAACTGCTGTTAATCTGACGAGAAGCGTTGTGAGGGCGGCAAAGTAAAGGAGAATTTATATTATGACAACTTATCTATATCCGCAGAACCTCAAAGCTACCGCCAATCTGTGGCTGTGGAGCTTACGGGATTTTGCAATTATGAGCATAGCGCTTTTGTTATCAATACTGATACTTGCACAGACGAGAATAATAGTACCTCTTGCGGTAACTCTCTGTTTCGGCTTTTTGTCAATAAGACTGGAAGATACAACAATTCTTGATTCCATACGCTATGCCGTAAAGTATTTTATATCAACTCAACAGATATATTTCTGGGCAGAAAGGGGCAAATAAATGAAGAACAAGCAGAAAAAAACAAAACAAAAAGGTAAATCTGTTCAGGATTTGATGGGCATAAAAACCTTTACGAAAAACGGTTTAAAGGTCGGTAAGGAAGAGATTATCTTCTATATGGTTCAGCCGACAAATATTTCTGTGCTTTCCCACACGAATATCGAAATCAAGGTGCGCCACCTGATGATGGTGCTTTCTGCTGTGCCTGATATTGAAATCACCTGTACAGATTCTTGCGAGTGTTTCGATACAAACAAAAGCTATATCAAAGGCAGAATTGAAGCTGAACAGAATGAAAAAGTAAGGAGAATTCTCGCTAAAGATCTTGACTTTCTCGACAGCATTCAGGCCGAAACTTCAACCGCAAGGCAGTTCCTGTTCATTGCAAGGTGCAAATCTTCAAAATCCGAAAATGTTTTGCAGAAAGCAAACAGGGTTGAGAAGATTATTTCAGACCAAGGCTTTGAAGTAACCAGAATGAAGAAAGCTGACATCAAGCGTTTTCTTGCAATATATTTTGACGCAAGTATGAACGGCGATTTGATGCCCGACTATGACGGCGAACAGTATATTTCGGAGATAGAAAATGAAAAAGAAAATTAGTACCATCGCTGTGATTTCCGTGTTCTCAATCATCATACTGTTATGCCTTATTTCGATTGTGTCACAGAAAATCACCGAGTATAACGAAAAAGCAGAGTTTGAAAAGCTTGCAGAAATCGTTACTGAGGAAACAACGAATACAGATACTGAAACAGAAACGATAAGAAAGCCAAATCTGTTGAAAGTCAGTGATTCGGATGATGAATTTCAAACTGAACAGCCTGTGTATTACACAACCTATTATGAACCTCATTCAATATCAGAACTTATTTCAATGAATTCCGAATGTTTCGGCTGGATAAGCATAGCAGGAACAAATATCAATTATCCTGTTATGCACACACCCAGTAATCCGCAGAAATATCTGAACAAAAACTTTTACGGCGAGTACAGCTATAGCGGTACACCGTTCCTTGATGCAAGGTGTTCATCCGACAATACCAATCTCATAATCTACGGACATCATATGAACAACGGCACAATGTTTGCGGACCTTTGCAACTATACCGAATATTCGTACTTTTCGGAGCATCCGACAGTTGTGCTTGAAACGAAAGACGGGGCATTTGCTTACTCCGTCTTTTCTGCTATGAAAGTAAAATCCGATGATGATTGGTACAGATTCACAACAGTTGGAACGGAAAAAAGCTATAACTCAAGAATTGAATATGCAAAAGAGAAATCCATATACAACACAGAAATCACACCTGTTTACGGTCAGCAGATTTTAACACTCTCGACCTGTTACGGCTACAATCAGGATGACCGCATACTTGTGTTGGCAGTCCGAAATTAAAGGGGGTAAAAATTATGGGACCATTAAAAAGAAAACCAAAGGTGCTCACACCTGAACAAGCTGAAGAAGTCTACACAAAAGATTTCTTTGATATGATACTGCCGGGTGTAATCAAATTCTTATCAGACCACTATATTGTGGGTGATTCTTACCGAAGTGTGTGGGTAATAAAAGAATATCCACACTCAACAGAAGAACAAGCTATCCTGTCACAGCTTGCAGATAGAAATGGAGTAACACTACGCATATACAACAGATTGGTAGACTCAATCGAACAGAGAAAAATCATACAGAACGCAACACGCAAAAATAAGCTCAAATCAAGCGGTAACGATGTAAATGAAACCATTGAGGCACAGGGTAACTTACAGGATGTTGTCACTCTTATGGCAAATCTGAGGAAGAACAAAGAGGCGTTGCTCCATTGCTCGGTGTTCATTGAGCTTAAAGCCAAGAGTAAGCAGAAATTGAAGGAGTTGCAAACCGATATTGCAATGGAGCTGACACGCTCCAAGATTGAAGTGGATAGATTAACGCTAAGGCAGAAAGAAGGCTTCTTGTCTGTGAACCCCATAGGTTCAAATCAATTCGGACTTTTGTATGAAAGAGTGTTGCCTGCTTCATCTGTTGCAAATCTGTTTCCGTTTAATTTCAGTGGTAAGACAGACCCTAACGGTTTGTATATCGGTCGAGATAAATACGGCACGAATATTCTCGTTGATTTTGACCGCAGGACTGAGGACAAGACAACGAGTAACATCCTTATTCTCGGAAACAGCGGTCAGGGCAAAAGTTATCTGCTCAAATTGATTTTGACAAACATCCGAGAAAGCGGAAAGAAAATCGTATGCCTTGATCCTGAAGCGGAGTATGAAGATTTGACAAATGCCCTCGGCGGTTGTTACATTGATTTTATGTCGGGCAAATACAAAATCAATCCGTTAGAACCAAAGGATTGGGGTAATGCAAATGAAGAAGTTGACTCCAAAACACCCGAACCGTTCAAGCGTGTTACCCGATTATCACAGCACATTGCGTTCTTGAAAGACTTTTTCAGAACCTACAAGGATTTCACGGACGCACAGCTTGATACAATAGAAATTCTGATTATGAAGCTGTACGCACGATTCGGCATAACCGACACAACTGATTACAGCACAAAGAAACCGTCCGACTTTCCTGTGATGAGTGATTTTTACGACTTGTGTGAGGAAGAATATATGACCTACGACCACAAGCGAAAGTATCTTTATACAGAAGAAATCTTGCAGGAGGTTTGTCTGGGTATTCATAGTATGTGTGTGGGTTCAGAATCAAAGTATTTCAACGGTCACACCAACATTACCGATGACAGTTTCCTCTGTTTCGGGGTTAAGGGATTGCTTGATACTAATAAAAGACTCAAAGATGCAATGCTGTTCAACATTCTTTCCTATATGTCAAACAAGTTATTGGGTGAGGGAAACACTGTTGCATCGATAGATGAATTGTATTTGTTCCTTTCAAATCTTACAGCTATTGAATATATCCGCAACGCAATGAAGCGCGTACGCAAGAAAGATTCAGCCATGATTTTAGCCAGTCAGAATATAGACGATTTTCTGATTCCTAGCGTTAAAGAATATACAAAACCGCTGTTCTCAATTCCTACTCATCACTTCTTATTTTTCCCCGGCAATATCAATCCGAAGGATTTTGAAGATGCACTAATGGTTGAGCCAAACGAGTATGCCTTAATCAAATTTGGTGAGCGAGGAACTTGCCTGTATAGGTGCGGTAATGAAAGGTATCTGCTTCTTGTTCAGGCTCCTGAATATAAAGCAGAGATTTTCGGAAGTGCAGGTGGAAGATAAAATTTTGAATAGACAGAATTTTAAAATTGTGGTATGATAATTACAAAATAACAGGTTAATAAATTGATATTTGACACATTCTCTGTTTGTGGGAAAGAATTCTCATAACCGTTGATGTACCATATTTTCGGAGGTGAACGTCATGGATCAAATAAAAATCGGTAAATTTATTGCTACGCTTCGTCGGCAGAGCGGACTAACTCAAGAGAAGCTCGGAGAGAAAATTGGTGTAACAAACAAAACAATATCTCGCTGGGAAAATGGTAACTATATGCCAGACATTGAAATGCTCCAACTACTTGCAAAGGAATTTAATGTTAGCATAAATGAATTGTTGGCTGGACAAAAGATGTCAGACGAAGAGTTTCGGAAAAATGCAGATGAAAACATAATTGCTGTTTCAAAAGAAAGTGCATTCTCGTTTGAGGAAAGAAAAGCATATTTCAAAAAGAAATGGCGTAAGGAGCATATATCACTTTTTGTTGTTTTATTGTTAATTATAATTGTCGCTTTTGTATTGCCATTTGTTGTCAGTAAACCATGGTTTGTTGGATTAGTGCCATTGATAGCATTTATTGAATATGGTTACCAGAATAACAGAATGATGATTTATGTAGAAAACTGTCTTTATAAGTGAGATAGTCAATATCCTGTTTAAGATTATTTTTACAATTAAAAAATATTATAATCCGATTGTTTTTCTTAAATGAAAGTCAATCGGATTTTTATTTGCGGAGGTGATTCAATGAGTGCAACCATAGGTGCGGCACTAAAGAAAATAGCAGTTGCACTGCTCACAGATAAAAAGGTAATAAAAATAATAGGCGGTATAATAATCGGCATAATCATAGTTGTGATTATGCCGATTATTGCTGTTATTTCTATTTTTAACGGCAGTATGGATATTGACACGGACAAGTTAAGTCAATCTATACAGGAAAATATATCTGCCGAGCAAATGGCAAATTTTCAGCTAATCAACGACACAATGACCGAAGTTGAAAAACAGCTCGATAAAAAGGAATTGTCCGACTGCAATACGCAGGCAGAGGTGATATATCTGTTTTCTCTGTCTGATAAATCAAAGGATAAGGATTTTGTAAAAAACTTTGTTTCCTGCTTAAAAAAGAATCAATCTGACGAAGATTTGATTAAAACAGTTAATGTAAAGTTTGGTACGGAGATTGAGTATAGTGAGTTTCAGAAGCTGATGCAGTCAATCAAGGGAGCGGAAATCAGTACGGCAGGCTTAATATAACACCTATGATTAATCCGATAAGTGAATTACCTCAAGATAAAGCAGCATTTTTTGAATTTGTAAAAGCATAAATATATTCACAACAGCCGAAGTAGAAAATACTTCGGCTGTAATTACAATATATAGATTTTAAAAACATAAAATTTAATAATCTACTCCCTCTTGCTTTATCATATTATCTTCAATTTTATAGTGTTTGGTAATTTCCATATTATCGGCAACCCATAGTGCTAAATCGCCCGAAGAAAGATCTGCATCGTCATCAAAAGCTCCGCATACGGAAAAGTCGTCATCACGGTAGCAATTAATAGCTTTGTAGGTTTTATCTATAATTACATAGGAATATTCTACCGCAATAATCTTTCCGTTCTTACCGTTATATTCACTGAAAGTAAAATCAGTTGCCCATTTTTTATCATTCCATGACTCTGGCATTGTAACATCCGGTGTACTTATACCGTCAACAAGTATATTAAAGTAATCCATAATGCTTTCAGGAGTTTCAAAAGTAACGTCCGGGAAACTGTCTATTACCTTCCCTATATTTATATATTCAATGTTATCGCAAATTAAATCTTTAATACCATCATATTTGCCACTAAATAAATCTTTATAAGCTTGTTTATATTTGTCATCTATTGGCATTAGTGATGGAATGATATAGTTATCTATACTTAATTTGTAGGGAGAAATATTTTCGCTGGCATTTGTTTTGTTTGCATCAGGACTAAAACAAGCAATAGATGTATAATTCTGAGCGTATAATTTCCAGTTTGAAGGAATATCAAGTGAAAAAGTTATATAATCACCTTCGCTGTTTTCCGTCACAGTTTTTGTTTCTATATCAGGCTTAATAATTGTATTGTTCTGCTGACAGCCTACAAGCAAAATCATAAGTACGATGGATATTATTGCTGATAAGATTTTGTATTTCATTTGTATGCTCCTATTATATATTTCAATATAAAATTACTTGTTACTTGAGATTTTTGATTATATTCATTTGAAATTACTAAATTGTGATAATTATTATAACTCTTGTATTACTTTTTGTAAAGTAATAATAAAATATATTTCAAACTTCATTATGTTAATGTTGTTTCTAACGAAAAGCACGCAAAACTCAGCAATGAATTAAAGAAACTGCTAAAATTACTAATAGGAATGAAAATGATATTGTTAAATAAAAAATAATTTGAATTAAAGTGGTTTTCTAATAGCTAATAAGGAAGAAAGTGTTAGAGTATGAGCTGTTATATAAGTCGTACTTTCTTTGCCTACAAATAATTAATTAAATATCAAATATGTGGAGGTAAAATCAAAATGAAGAAAACAAGCGTAAACATAATGTACGATGATGAAAAGCTGAATGCAATCAGGCTGTATATGTCACAGCGTGATTTGGATTTCAAAGAAGAACTCGAAAAATCCGTTGATTCTCTGTATGCAAAATATGTTCCTGCAAATGTCAGAGAGTTTATTGATATGAAGTCTGTTTTGGCAAAACCGCCAAAGCCTAAAAAGCAAAAGCCACAAGAAGAAAATACAGAGGTGGCAACTTGAAAAATCAAAACTTTGGAATAGAAATAGAAATGACCGGCATCACTCGCAGTACTGCGGCGAAAGTGATTGCCGGTTATTTTCATACAGATGCAACTCATGTCGGCGGCTGTTATGACGCTTATTCTGTCCGTGATAATGACGGCAGGATGTGGAAGATTATGCGTGACGCAAGCGTTCGTTGCGAAAATCGTTCGGGAGCAAATGCAAGCACAATGTACTCGGTTGAATTTGTCACTCCGATTTGTAGCTATGATGATATTGAAACCATACAGGAACTTGTCAGAAAGCTTCGTGGCGCAGGAGCAAGAGTCAACTCAAGCTGTGGTCTGCATTGTCACATAGATGCGTCAAGGCATACCCCGAAAACACTTCGCAATATCGTAAACATTATGGCGGCGAAAGAGGACTTGCTATACAAAGCATTGAAAGTAAATGTTTCCCGTGAGCATTACTGTCAGAAGATGGACACTCGCTTTCTTGATGAAATCAATAACCGTCCGCCTATGTCAATGGAGCAGATAAAATCAATGTGGTATGACGGAGAGGACTACAGTTACCGACATTATGATGATACTCGCTACCACGCACTGAATCTTCACAGCGTGTTCTACAAGGGTACGATTGAATTTCGTCTATTCAATTCCACTTTACACGCAGGAGAAGTAAAGTCAGCGATTCAGCTGTGCCTTGCAATCAGCCATCAGGCATTGATACAGAAGTCTGCAAGACACGCTAAAACTCAGTCAGATAATGAAAAGTACACTTTCAGAACTTGGCTTTTAAGATTGGGTTTGATAGGTGACGAATTCAAAACAGCTCGTCATCATCTGCTGAAAAATCTTGAGGGCAACATTGCGTGGAAGGATCCTGCACAGGCTGAAAAGCAAAAGGAAAAACTTGCTCAAAAACGAGCCGCACAGTTGAACGATACAGTTCAGAATACAAACGAAAATATAAATATCAACGAACCCGAATCTGAAACTGCAACTGAGCAGAATGAGGATTCGGGTTTTGTTATGAGTATGTAAGGAGAGAAATCTATTATGAGTAAAAAATTATACATTGCCTATGGCAGTAATCTCAATCTTAAACAGATGAAATACCGTTGTCCGACAGCAAAGCTTGTCGGAAAGGGTGTAGTCGAAAATTACGAATTACAATTCAAGGGTATGCCTCACTGCTCCTATGCAACAATCGCACCTTGCGTCGGTAAGTCCGTTGCCGTTGCACTGTGGGAACTTCAGCCGAGAGATGAAAAACTGCTTGACCGCTACGAGGGTTATCCATCTCACTACTTCAAGCAGGACTTGCCTGTGAAATTGAATAACGGCTCTGAACTGACTGCAATGGTTTACATTATGAATCTTAAGCAGCAGTTCGGATTGCCCAGTGCAAGCTACTACGATACAGTGTCACAGGGTTACAAGGACTGCGGTTTTGATTTAAAAGTTTTAAACGAAGCTGTAACTGACAGTGCAGAGAAATTCTACGAAAGCCTTGAACAGAACAATCTGTTTGATTCACCTGATGAAGATGAAAATATGGGAATGGGTGGTATGAGTTTATGAACGAGAGAAAGAAATTGAAAAAGCAACTCGTCAATAAATATATTTTCAAAATGTATTTGTCTGTGAACGAAGTCAAGAAATTACTTTCCGAAAATCCAAAGGACAAGCACGACACTCTCTTTGCTTCACTTACAGTCGGGTGTGTGAAAATCAACGCTGTTGTATTTCCCACACCCGATAAAATGCTCCTCGGCTTTGATATTCTTGTAAAGGACACACCCGAGAGCAAAGAATGGATTTGCTATGACACATTAAGTGATGAAATCAAGTTATCCCCTCGCAGTATTGAGCAGTCAATGTTCGATATTCTGAACCGTGAAGTCAATGAGTACGGACTGTCATATACCCAGTGTAATTTTGAAGTGATAAACGGTAAAGTGATTAAATAAAGAATATCGGCGGTAATCTCGCCACATTCGCCCTGTGTCGGCTTTTAAACAATAAGTCGGGAAAGTATCCGAATTCAAAGAAAAAATGAAACAGGGCGGTTTGTAGCAAGGTGTGAAAAATCGAAGTTTCGGCAAATCGGGCAGTTTTTCAAGGGTGGAATTTTAAGCAGGAGAAAGACACGGGGTTGCAGTCGCTCCCTCGTGTCGGTTTACGGCAGACGGCAACGCCGACTGCCATGCAGTTTTTCGCACTTTTCAGCCTCAAAAATCCATAGGGGTTAATTTTCAGCCTTGGGGTTGTACTTGTGGGTTTAACTGCCCAATTTGCCGAATAAAATGCCAAAATTCAAGGAGTTGCAACTATGGGTTACAGCAGAAAAGGAGGTTTTGTACTTGAATGACACGGATAACAGAAAAGAAGTAAAGAGGAAGTTTGCACTATGGATAAAGCAGTCAACAATTGATATGGTTGAGGGTATTTACAAGGAAGATAATTGCTCCAGTCGAAGTGAATTTATTGAAAAGGCAATAATTTTCTATGTGGGATACCTTTCCTCAAACGACAACAGTCAGTATCTTCCCAATGTGGTTACCTCTACATTGAAGTCTATAGTCGCTGAGAGCGACAACCGAATGAGCAGACTGATTTTTAAATTAGCCGTAGAGCTGGCTATGACAATGAATATTATTGCTTCATCACAGGATATAGACAAACTGACACTTACAAAGCTTCGTGGCGAGTGCGTCAAGGAAGTCAAACGGCTCAACGGTTCGTTTTCCTTTGATGATGCATACAATTGGCAGAAAGGATAATTATATGTGGCAAAGTTAGTTACAAAGTTTAAATATCTCAAGCCGAACCGTAAAGTTAGTGCAGGCGGTTATGCAAAATATATTGCCACCCGTGAGGGAGTTGAGAAGATTGACAGCTCGCAAAAGTTTGCTTCTGCAACAGAAAAACAGAAGCATTTAATTGAAAAAATTATAAAAGATTTTCCCGACAGCAAGGATATGTTTGAGTACGCTGATTACCTTGAAAAGCAAAATCAAGGCTCGGCATCTGATTTTATCTCAAGAGTTATGGAAGATTACGCCTACGAAATTTCAGGCATAAAAGCTTATGCGGAATACATCGCTACACGCCCCCGTGCTGAAAGATTCGGCTCACACGGTCTGTTTACCGACGACGGTGTGCAGGTTCAGTTGAGTAAATTAACGGAAGAACTTGACAAACACAAGGGTAATATCTGGACTGCGATAATTTCTATTCGCAGAGAAGATGCACAACGGCTTGGCTTTAATACCGGAGCTCGGTGGAGAGATATGCTCCGCACACAGACAGAAGCACTTGCTAAAAATCTTAAAATCCCAATGCAAAATCTTCGTTGGTATGCAGCGTTTCACAACGAATCCCACCACCCTCACGTGCATCTGATTGCATATTCAACTGTTGAGAACGAAGGCTATCTCACGCAAAAGGGAGTTGAAAATCTGCGTTCATCATTTGCAAAAGATATTTTTCAGCAAGATTTATTGTGCATCTATGAAAAGCAAACCGAACACAGGGATAAGCTCCGTGCTGAGGCTCGTGACATTGTAGAGGATTTGGTTTCGAAAATAAACTCGGAAATATATATCAGCGCATCAATTCAGCATAAGCTGTTGGAACTTGCTGACAGACTTTCACAAACGAAAGGTAAAAAGGTTTACGGCTATCTTAAACTTGATGTAAAGGCGATTGTGGATTCCATTGTTGATGAACTTTCAAATGATGACAGGATTAAAAAATTATATGACCTTTGGTATGAGCAAAAGGAAAATACAATTCGTACCTACACAGATGAAATTTCTGACAGGATTCCTCTTGCCCAAAACAAGGAATTTAAGTCAATCAAGAACGCTGTAATTAAGGAAGCGTTGAAATTAAATCTCACCGAAGATGAGATTGAGAAAATCGAGAATACAGACGAAGAACCTGTTTCAAATCCCTTTGAATATGAAGAAAACACCTCTGCCGAATCAGTTTTTGATTCAGACAAAGGTGTTCTGTATCCTCATTATTCAATTAAAACCAACCGCAACAGCGTTACAGTTTCTTCCCTTTATCTCCTGCGTTACCTTTGCAAAATAATCCAAAATCAACTCCGCTTTGAAGAAAAGCAGAGAGTACAAAGGACGGATAAAAAGTTACAGCAGAAAATTAATGATAAAAAGCAGGCTCAGGGGTTAAAAATGTAAGTTCAATAAACTGGAATTTGTGATTCCTCTTAACGATAACTGGACTTTGAAACTCTAACAATTGGTTCCGTACCCAGTAATGCCTTTGAAATAGTTAATATATCATTTTTATTTAACAAACATTTCGGTCCTATGCATATTTCTACAATAGAATCAGGATTAAATTTTAATCTTACAAACTCCGTAATATCACAATTTCCAATAGTTCTAAAATCATGCTTCAATGTTTTGGATTCCCATTTTTCTTGAAATGCACCATAACAATTTATTATCTTTTCAAATTTCATATCATCACAATAAATTAAGCGAACTTCCGCTTCCTCCTCAAAAGCTGGATTTTTGTATTTTGCAAGTACTGGAATTAGTTCATGTAAAAATACTTCTATTTGCATTTTCTTATCAGTAATATTATTTTTACGAATTACTGTCCCTATTGTATCAGCTACAATTTCGACATCACTTTCTCTTTCATTTTCAACTATATTATTGGTATATTCTATGTTTTCAATCCAAAAGTTGTCCGCAATCACTAACTTGTTTAAATCAAAACCAATCGAAACTCCTCTTCCATCATCTGCATATGCTCTCCACTGGCTTAATAAATCTTGCTTTTTAGAGAAACATGAAATATAAACACTCCTCTGTCCTTTGAAATTAAGACAATTTAATAAATCATCAAAAGAAAACTTTAATCCTGAACGTATCCTCATTCTTTCAAAGACTGAGTCAAAAGCATCTTCTTTATTATCATCATTCAACCTGTCCAAATACCACCTTATTTCTAATTTATCATTCATTTTCAATGGATCAGAAAGATATATTTCTTTATTTTTTAAGATGGTCAAAAAAGTGTCCAATGAGCAATAATAATATCCTATCATCAAATACCTCCCTAGCGACTACAAATTCCGATTTATCAATCAGTTATTTTACAATTATCATAGCACACACGAATAAAATTGTCTATCAAAAAATCATCACACCGCCAAGGTGAAACTGCACTCAAACACTGACAGGTTCCTCTTGTCACAGTGATAAGAGAAGAACTCCCCAATATAAGATATTACAGCAGAAAAGAAAAATATATACAAGGAAGTGATTAAAATATCAACTTACATTCATTTTACAAAAGAACAGCGAGAACAGGCAAGGCGAACAGACCTTGCAAATTTTTTAATCAGTCAGGGCGAGAAAGTTAAGAAATCAGGTTCTGAATACGAATGGCTTGACGGTTCGCAAAAGGTCACAATCAGAGGTCATCTCTGGTATCATCAGTACGAACAAAAAGGTGGTGATGCGATTGATTTCATTCGCAAATTTTACAACAAGGACTATGCCGAAGCGGTTCAAATGCTTTTGAGTAACTATGGCGGTCAAATAGTAAATTTGCAGACCACAGAACGAGAGCAAAAGCCATTTATACTACCACCAAGGAATGACAGGATGAGCAGAGTTTTTTCTTATCTGCTGTTGACTCGTGGAATTGATAAAGATGTGCTTTTTGAGTTTGTGCGGAAGAAAATGATTTATGAGTCAGCCTATTATCACAATGCGGTATTTGTTGGCTATGATTCAAGCGGTAAGCCTCGTCACGCACATAAGAGAGGAACGGTGACGAGTAATCCGTATAAAGGAAATGTTGCAGGCAGTCAGCCCGAGTACAGCTTTCACTGGCACGGCACAAGCGAAAAGCTATTTTTATTCGAAGCTCCCATTGATATGCTTTCTTACATTTCAATGCACAAGGAAAACTGGAAAGAACACAGCTATGTGGCATCCTGCTCCGTTTCGGATAGGGTGCTTTTTCAATGTCTTAAAGATAATCCAAACATCAAAAATGTGTTTCTCTGCTTTGACAATGACGAGGCAGGACAGACAGCAAACAAACGGATAGCCGATAAACTAAACAAGATGAATATTCAAAATGAAATCCTCATTCCGAATCATAAGGACTGGAATGAGGATTTAACTTTTTCAGAAAAAGGAGATGAACGAATATGCCATCAGGCATTGTAACTCTGATTATAGTGATAGGCTCTATGTTTGCTATGTTCATAATTATTTCTACGGTCGGAAATTACTATTCCCTCAACCGCATAAAGAACAAGACGGTCGGACAAGGTCAGCACGGTACGGCTCGTTGGGCGACAAAAAAGGAAATCAAGAAAACCTACAAGCAAATTGATTTTAAACCAAATGAATGGCGTACAAATCCTGACAGCAGACCAACTGAACAAGGAATAGTTGTCGGTTGCAAGAACAGTAGAAAAGGAACAACCGCAATGGTTGATACAGGAGATGTTCACGCTCTGATGATTGGTGCGGCCGGTGTCGGCAAGACCGCCTATTGGTTATATCCATGCATTGAATATGCCTGTGCAACGGGTATGTCATTTTTATCAACCGACACCAAAGGCGATATTGTTCGCAACTACGGAACGATTGCAGAAAAGTATTACGGCTACAAAATTTCAGTCATAGATTTGCGTAATCCCACACGCTCCCATGGTAACAATCTTCTGCACCTCGTAAACAAATATATGGACTTATACAAAGCCGAACCCGAACATCTTGTTTACAAGGCGAGGGCAGAAAAATATGCAAAAATCATTTCAAAAACAATTATTCTTTCCGGTATGGACTCGGCATCATTCGGCCAAAATGCATATTTTTATGATGCCGCCGAGGGACTTCTCACAGCAACAATTTTACTTGTGTCAGAGTTTTGCAAACCTGAAGAACGCCACATTGTTTCGGTATTCAAAATCATTCAGGAACTACTCGCACCAACAGGAAAGAAAGGAAAAAATCAGTTTCAGCTTCTTATGGACTATCTGCCCGATGACCACAAGGCAAAGTGGTTTGCAGGGGCGGCTCTCAACACAGCTGAACAGGCTATGTCAAGCGTAATGAGTACGGCACTTTCAAGACTGAATGCTTTTCTCGACTCCGAACTTGAACAGCTTTTGTGTTTTGATACGGAGATAGACGCAGAGAAATTCTGTAATGAAAAGTGTGCAATCTTCATTGTGATGCCGGAAGAGAACCCCAACACTTTCTTTATGGTATCACTCATTATCCAACAGCTCTACCGTGAGATACTGTCGGTTGCAGATGAAAACGGCGGTGTACTGAAAAACCGCTGTGTATTCTTCTGTGATGAGTTTGGCACTCTGCCAAAGATTGATTCAGCAGAGATGATGTTCTCCGCTTCCCGTTCAAGGCGGTTGCAGATAGTTCCAATCATTCAATCCTTTGCACAGTTGGAGAAAAATTACGGCAAAGAGGGTGCTGATGTTATCATAGATAACACACAGCTGACCATTTTCGGCGGCTTTGCTCCAAACAGCACAAGTGCGGAAGTCCTATCAAAAGCACTCGGTTCAAAAACTGTTATGAGTGGTTCTGTAAGCAGGAGCAAAAACGATCCGTCGCAATCCTTGCAGATGATAGAAAGACCTTTGATGACCCCCGATGAGTTGAAGTCACTTCCGAAAGGCACATTTGTTGTTATGAAAACAGGATTTTATCCGATGAAAGTAAAACTTAAATTGTTTTTTAAATGGGGTATAGAATTTGAAGAAAAGTATGAAGTAGCGGAAAATGGTAACCGTGAAATCCACTATGCCAACCGTTCCGAACTGTTCAATAACATAATTCAAACTTACAGTCCACAGTTATTTGAACAGCTTGTTGTCGATTCGGAGTTTGAAAAAGCTAATGGCGAAGCAAATAAAGAAAACGCAAATCTCAAGACTTTGCCAAACGAAGAAGAAACAGAACCGCAGGAAAAGCCGACAGAGAGTACAAACACCAAACAGCAAAAAGTGCCGATTAGAACAACAAGACCTGCGCAGGAGGAAAATTACAATGAGTAGATTATTATTTTTATATCAAATGGACTTGCCGCACAGAGCCGTTGCCGTCTACACCTATCTCTACGACCGAGCTAATAAAAACGGCGAATGCTGGCCCTCAGTAAACAAAATAGCAGGCGACATAAAGCTGTCGCCTGCTACTGTTCGCAGAGCTATTAAAGATTTGAAAAATGCAAGATTGCTAGTAACAAAGCAACGATACCGTGAGCATGGGGGTAAGAGTTCTTTGCTTTTTAAATTATTAACACATTGATTTAGAAAAAATACCGTGATATAATAAACTCATATTGTTGCATAATTATGGATATTGATAGTTCGGAATACATGAAGCAGTATTTTTGAAAACTGACTTTGTGTTGTCTTTGGGAATGCATTAAAATCAAAGAAAGGAATTAATATACACATATGAATACTTTGCTTGCACTTATTTTAAATTTATTTTCTTTAATATTAATGACTGTATGTACTGTTGTTTTTATGCAATATTCATATAGAAGAAAAATGACACAATGTTTTTCATTTTGTCAGATTTTAATAATTAATTGGATAGTATGCCATATTATCGATATTTTTTCTTTAAATATGACTGTGAAAATATTATTCAGTAATATAGGCTATATTTCAGTGTGTTCAATTGGTGCGGTATTTCTGTTGTTTTCACTCTACTATATAAAATCAGATATTGCCCAAAGCAAGTTGTTTAAAATAATAATATTTATTCCATCGGCAGTCTTGTATTTTATTGAAATAACCGACCCGATATTTCATTTGTTTTTTAAAAAATTCTTTTATGGAGAAACTTTAGGCGGTATCGGCTTTTATGTTACGGCAGTATATAACTATATTTTACTGATTATTAGCGCATGCTTGATGTTAATAAAAAACGGAAAGTCATTTAAAGAAAAAACACCGCAGATGATATTGATTTCTTTATCAGCTGTTATACCGCTTATAATTAATTTTTTATCAATTACGGACATATTTACTTTAGAATATGATTTTACACCAATTTCCTTTTCTATTACCTCAATGCTGATATTTTTTGCAATTTATAAATTTGAATTTGTTTCAATAAATCCTTATACTGTAAAACATTTAATGAGCGCAATTAACGAAGCGGTGCTTATTACTAATAAGCATAACAAAGTTACATATGTAAATGATATAATGAAAAATGTGTTTGATTTGGATGATAGCTGTTTGCAAAAAGACAGTGGGAGTGTTGTAGAACATATTACAAAAAAATTAGATTGTGATAATTCCGAGTTGCGACAGCTTTTTATTGATGATAAAAATGAACCGATTAATATTAGCTTGTTTGGAAATAAGTATTTTGAAGTGAAAAAAACAGTGGTATTAAACGGAGATAAAAGAATATCAAAAGTATATATTTTTTCGGATATGACATCTTACTATGAATTCACAAATGAACTATCAGCAAAAAACTGTGAGCTTTCAAGGTCTAATGAAAAGCTTGAAAAAATGAATGTAATTGAAAAGAATCTTGCCGTTGAAAGGGAACGCATAAGAATAGCTCAGGAATTGCACGATTCATTAGGGCACAGTCTTGTTTCAGTAATGACCCTGTTAAAACTGTCTAAGATAAATAAAGATTCTTCTCAAAAGTATGTGGATGAAGCACTTGATATATCGACAAAATTACTTAGTGATGTTCGTGACTGTGTGTCAGGAATACGGAAAGATTTGGGACTCAGTATTACTCAAAGGGTAAAATCCCTTATTGATGATATAAAAACAACAAGTACCTGCTTAGAATTTTCAGTTTTTGGAGAAGAAGAAACTTACCATATTTTTGCATCCGATGAAGTTTTCAGTATTATAAGAGAAGCAATTACAAACTCGATCAGGCACGGTAATGCCAATAAAATTGATGTTATTCTAAAATTTTCAAATGAGAGCATAGGAATATATATTATTGATAACGGCGTTGGATGTGACAAAATAACTGAAGGCTACGGACTTAATGGAATGAGAGAAAAAATAAAAGCAATAGGTGGGAATATTGAGTTTTCATCTTTGATTAATAACGGATTTTCTGTTAGAGCATTTATTCCTGTGGAGGCTGATTTAGTTTGATAAAAATTGTAATTGCTGATGACGATGATATTTTCAGAAATGGACTTAAATTAATTATTGAACAAGATAAAGATATACAAGTATGTGGCGTGGCAAGTGACGGCAATATGGCATATTCTTTGTGTGAAGGCAAAAAGCCTGATCTTGTTCTCATGGATATGCAAATGCCTTGCTGTGATGGTGGAAACGCAACATTGAAAATAAAACGTGATTTTCCTGAAATTAAGGTACTCGTTTTAACAACATTTGATGACAAGGCAACTGTGAATAAAGCTCTGTCAAGTGGTGCGGATGGATATGTACTTAAAGGCGTGGATGAAAGCAAACTTTCAAATGCAATTAAAAGTACAATTATGGACATAAATGTGTTTGGTAAAACAGTATTTGAAAATGTGAAGAGTAAATTTGCAAACGGTTCTGTTAATGAACCGATTAATTTGACTAAAAGAGAAAAAGAGCTTTTAGTTAATGTAGCTGAGGGTTTAAGTAATAGAGAAATTTCAGAAAAAATGTTTTTATCAGAAGGCACTGTAAGAAATAATATTTCTGCATTGCTTCTTAAATTAAAACTAAGAGACAGAACTCAGCTTGCAGTTTATGCAGTGAAAAATGATTATATATAGTTTGATATAAAACAAATTAATAAACCTAGGCTCATTTTTATTTTTGAAAATGAGCCTTTTTGCATTGGATGTGAAAAATAATGACAAATGTCATCTAGTAATAAGAAACAATATATGATATATTTTTTATAAAAAGAGAACGATAATTGGATTTGTTTTTTTGTTGAACGCATAGATGGTTTGTATTTGTAGTTTATAAATAATAGTAACTATAGCAGACAAAAATATAAGTGTTATTCGAGAGTTTTCTAGTTAACATTTGACACAGAAAATATTTTACCGAAAGTGAATTATGGGCAATGTTGTGACATATTAGTTGCCATAAAAATTAATAATTAATTGTAATAAGTTTTGAGGGCAGCTGTATGAAAAAAAGAATTTCCTTAGATAGCACAATTAAATATTCGTTAGATAAAGTGTCTTGTTTTGAAAGGGCTGTTGCTAATCAACTAAATCATAAAAATGGATATTATGGTGATTTATTTATTATTTTGTCAAAAATATACCAGTTCTACTTCTTACAAATCGGTGTGGATTCTCGTGAAAAAATAATTGAACTAAGCAAAAGACTATTAAACTTAGAAATTAAGCATATTCATAAAAATAACTTTTCGAAAAATATTCAGAATTACATTAACAAGGGTTATGTGACTGTTTTGGGCGGAAATCTAATATCATTGTTTTATTCCGAACAGTACATGGAAAAGGATTGGCCACATTGGTTTATAATTACCGGATATGATACAGATAAAAAACTTTATTATGTTATAGATGATATTCAATATGCACATGAAGATAAAGTCTATGGCGATGTTTGTTTAACAAGTAAAATGTTAAAATCTATTTATAGAAAATATATTTCAAAATATGGTATCAAATGGAGTTGCTTTGTTTTAGATGTGCAGTACGAACTATTTTTATCTGAGGCGTTAAGAAAAATATTAATGTTATATTTTGAATTTGATATTAGTGATAGTACTGCCTATCCACAGTTGCTATTGCTTAGTGAACTTTCAAAACTTGCTCAGTGTAATAATATTACAAATAAAGCACTATTTGAAGAGGTAAAAAAGAAAATATTAAATATGAATAAATGCAGGTCAGTGTTTATTCAAGAAATTGAAAAATATATGAATTACTTGGAATTTAATAATGATTTGATAGGTTTTCTCCACGAATATAATATCAATTTGGAAAAATTGTGGAATTCCTTTGTAACTTCTAATATTCTAAAAATTATTACATATAAAGAGACTGATATTAAAATTCCAGATGAAATTATAGGATTGGAGAAAAAAATAAGTTTTTTACTGCGAAGTTTTGTAAACTTTCTATCCTTAACAAACATAAAAAATCTAGAAAAAAAAGATGATATATATGCAAGAAGCGATAGAGATTTATATATTGAAAATGATGAAAATAAAATAATTGAATTATATGATAGAGAAATACTTTTTGAATTTATTAGTGGAAAAACATACAATTGGTGGTTTGAAGATAACGCACCTAAAATTGTATTAGCTTCAAAAATTAATTCAAATCAAAATTTTAAATTAAGTACAAAGATTAAGGTAGACAAAGGATATACACAGAAAAATTTTCAAGCAGGCATTTTCTTACGCTCAAATAAAATCTCGTTATTTGCTGCTATGGATTCAAACGGAATATTTGTTCTTGACGAAATTGGAAAACTCAATCAATCTAAATATTTTGACTTTTCAAATGAATTTAATATTTCAGTTGAAAAAAATAATAACATAATACTTGCAAAAATTTCAAATCTTGATTTAGAAAAATCAGAAATAAAGTGGTATTTAGATGATGGAGAGGATATAGATGTTGGCTTAGCTTGTAAGACTTGGGAAAGTTTTGGGAAAGTCAATATAAGATTTTACGATTATTATATAACATTAAACTGAGTAGGTGGATAAATGGATTATCAGATTAGACAAAAATTGATCAAGTTAATTTTTAAATCTTTAGGAGACAGTTGTAAAAATATAGTAATTACGGATTCAACTAAGCTTATTGATGACTTGGGATTTGATTCAAGTACGATAATGGATTTAATTGTTGCACTTGAAGAAGAGTTTAATTTTGAATTTTCTATTAATGATAATCTGATTGAAATAATGAATACAATATATAGTTTGCAGAATTACATAGAGAGTGTTATTAAATGAATAATATATTATCAAAAATTATTAAGCATGCAAGCGAAAATGTCCCATTTTACAGAGAATTATATAGTAAAAACAAAGTTGATATTAGTGTTTCGGACAATCAAATTGAAGATATAAAAAAAATACCGATTGTAAAAAAACAATTTTTTCTTGAGAGTGATTATTCAACTATATCAAAAGAATCAATTAGTAAATATTATAACAATGAGCTAATATCAATACCAACATCAGGTTCTACAGGTAAATGTTTAAATGTGTTTTGGGACGAAGTGGATTATAAAAAATCATTGTTACCATTATGGATGTTGCGTAAAACACGTTATGGAATAACACCTAAAGATAATCCATGTTTTTTCTTTACTAATCAATATTTTGAAAACAGAGTTATTCATTGTGAAGATATAATTTTAAACGGCAATCAAATGCTTATCAATAAAAGCAATTGGGATAAGTATCGAATAAAAACAATAGTTGAACAAATAATTAATTTTGAACCAAAATGGATGATACTACAACCTAGTATTGCTCTTTTACTTTGTCAGTGTATTCAAGAGAATAATTTGACTTTTCCAAAAACGCTAAAATATATAGAACTATCTGGTGAAATGATATATTCCAGTGCAAGGAACATAATTCAAAAAACATTTGATTGCCAGATTGCTAACCAATATGGAACAAATGAAGTGAATTCGATTGCATTTGAATGCCGATGTGGTAATATGCATGTCTTAGAAGAATGCAACTATGTAGAAATTTTAAAAGATAATGCAACTGTTCCGTATGGCGAAGAGGGAGATATATACGTTACATCTTTAACGAATTTTACAATGCCTTTTATAAGATACGAAACAGGAGACAGAGGGTTTCTACTGCCTTCTCATAAGTGTAAATGTGGTTGTAAAAGTCCTATTCTTAAATTGACTAAAGGAAGGAGTAATGATTGGGTTTTAAATAAAGATGGTTCTAAGGTTCATTCATATATTTTCGTTCAAGTAATTGAAGCTATTAATGATTTAATGGACAATATTATAAGACAATTTCAGGTTGTACAAGAAGATTATGATAAATTTATTATTAAATTAGTGATAGAAAGTAATTATCAAACAATTGAAGCGGATAAAAACCTAATTTGCAGATTATTTATGGAGAATTTTTTACAGAATACTTTAGTAGGAGCAAATTTTTATTTTGAATTCTATGAAACACTTTTTCCAAGTGAAATAACGGGTAAATTACGCTATTTTATTAGTAAAATAAAAAAATAATATAAATGTATCTGTTGGTGAAAAAGAGATGTTTGATCTTAATCGGTATCAAAATAATATTGCAGTTATAACTGATTCAAAAGATGTTTTTACATACAGTGATTTACATAATATGCAAGCTGAACTGTTTCAGCATATTGGAGGCAGAAAACTGATAGCTGTTTTATGTGAAAATAAAATTGGAGCATTATTAGGATATATCTGTTTTATAAATAATCAAATTGTACCAATGATGCTTGATAAAAATATAAATATAGAGTTATTAAATAATCTGCTTAATGAGTATAAACCTGATTATCTATGGATTCCAGAAGAAAATGATTATTTTACTGAATATAAAGTAAAGTGTGTTTTGTGTGGATATAAATTGATTGAGTATAATAATCTAAATGATATTACAATATTTGATCAATTGGCACTTTTATTAACAACTTCTGGTTCAACAGGAAGTCCAAAGTTTGTTAGAATATCGTATGAAAATATAATAAGTAATACAAGCGCTATCATTTCATACTTGAATATTAGTGAAAGTGAAAAAGCAATTACGGTATTACCAATGAGTTATACTTATGGACTATCTGTTATTAATACGCATTTGTACATCGGAGCCTGCATTATGCTTACTGATAAAAAAATATGTGATAAGGAATTTTGGTCATTTTTTAATGAATTTAAGGGAACATCTTTTTCAGGGGTTCCGTACACATATGATCTATTAAGAAAAATGAATTTTAAGGCTTTAAAGGTGCCTAGTTTAAGAACAATGACACAAGCAGGAGGAAAAATGTCAAATGATACAAGTGCCTATTTTTATAATTATGCGATAAATACGAATAAAACATTTTATATTATGTACGGTCAAACAGAAGCTACAGCAAGAATAAGTTATCTTCCATTTGAATATATGTCCCAAAAACAAGGAAGTATTGGAATACCTGTAGAGGGTGGGTCTATTGAGTTAGTAGATGAGAACAACGATAAAATCAGAGAAGCTAGTATAGTCGGAGAAATTATCTATAAGGGTAAAAATGTATCGTTGGGATATGCTTTAAACAGAAGTGATTTAGAAAAAGGCGATGAAAATCAAGGGATACTCTATACTGGAGATTTAGCGTATTATGATTTAGATAACTTTATATTTATTTGCGGAAGAAAAGATAGCTGTGTTAAATTTTTAGGCAATCGAATTGATTTGTATGAATTGGAAACATTATTAAATAAAAAATATTCTCTTGAAACAATATGCATATTAAAAGAGAATAAAATTCATATAGTTACAGAGAATAAAATTACTATTGATAATATAAAGGAGTATGCCTCAAAAATAACTGGTTTAAATAAAAATCATTTTATAACAGATATTGTAACGTATATTCCAAGACGGTCAAACGGCAAAATCGATTATAATAAAATTCAAAGCTTAATTAGCGTAGATATTATTTGATAAAATAATATAATTTTTAGAAAGGAGATTTCTGCGATGATATAGTCTGCGATTTTACTGATTTGAAAATATAAAAATACGAGGAGGATTAAAATGAGTATTAAAAAAAGAATTATAGCAGGGGTGTTCTCTTTTGTTTCGCTAACTGTGTTTAGCACTTCATCATATAGCGCAGCTTACAAAACTTATACAGAAACACTTATAATGGATAATGATGCACCTACTGGAGCAAATTATCGTAATCCAATGTCTTCAGATGGACGTTGGACATATTATCCTAAGAAAAGCTGGGGAATGAATACATACCTGACAGGTTCAACGCATTATAATGGTGATGCCCGTAAGGGGCAATGTAAAGAGCCTACAATGTGGTTGGGCGATATGGTTGGCGGAACGGTATATGTTTGGGAATGGATGGGTAAAGATAATACTGCTCCTGGTGATCCGGTAACTCTTTATGTAAAAATTAACGATGCTAGTTTTACTGCACCCGCAGTAGAGTATATTCATTATGATTCAACACCATATATGGGAGGGCAGAGTTTTGGATATATTAATCAGAATACTTGGCCAGGTTCGCTATCATGTGTTTCAACTATAACTTTAAGGAATCCCGGAATGGGCCCATATGTTATTGCAAGTGGTGTCTCATCGAATAATAACGGTCATTATATGGGAGCAGATCAAATAAAGTATGTACATACATATACAAAATATGTTTCAACGAAATAAACTGGGAGGGTTACTAATGAAAAAGATTATAATATCAATTATATTTGTATTTACTCTAATTATTGGCTGTATAGGCTATGTTGCATCGGCTAGTGTAGATAATTCAAATAAAATCGAGAATATTACAGAAAAATCAATAGAAGAAAAGATAGTTGAAATACCTTCAGTAACATCAGAAGATATAATTCAACAAGTTTATGAAGCTAATGGTTTTAGTGAGGACGATAGGAGAACTGATATAAAGTTGAACATATCAACGAGTATCAATAGAGTTAATAGCATATCTAATGTTAGAAGTAGCGACAGTATTAATAGTGAAACGAACAAATCTTATATTTATGATAGAATGTTGAATTCAATTGATTATTTTAACTCATTACAGGCTACCTACTATCATATTCCTTCGACAGGTTACTCATATTATTCCACATATTGTATTCAGCAGGGTAAAAATCCGAAATCAAAAGAATTGATATATAACGAAAATGGGGAATTAATATCAAGTTGCTCATTTGATGGAAAATACTCTGCCAATGTAAATGGTGATGCAGAAAATATAAAAGTTGACGCTGATATACAGAAGCAAAAAACCAAAAGCATAAATAGCATTCAAAATAAATTTATTGAAGAAAGAATTATAAATGATCGAATTAATATTTCTGCGAAAGAGATAAAATCCGAAAATGAGAATAATATTTATGAGAAATTGCCGGTTGATATTGAGTCAAGTAAGAAATTGGATTTTGTATCCTTAGTTGACTCAAAGAAAAGAATCAAATATTTACCCGAAGAGAGTGAAGACTGTTATTATTATAGAAATAATCTTCCTCAATTACCAATGTCGAATACGCAATATTTTTCACAAGCATTTGCTTTTGGTTTTTTATCAGACTTTAAAAAATGGAATATAGACAAAATAGATGAAGTTTTAGACAGAGAGTGCTTTGTAATTTCAGGTGAAATAGATGGTGAATATTCTGAAAAAATAAAGACTCAAAAATTTGAAATGTGGGTAGATAAGGAGATAGGAGCGTTATTAGCCCTAGAAGGTTATGATGAAAATGGCGATTTATCCATTCTTTTAACTACATCTGAATTTGTTGTTGATGAATCTATTGATCAATCTGTTTTTGATGATTTATCTAATTTGTAATAATTCAAATTTGGCTTGATTGTGTTTGCTTCATTCAAGGCTAATGAAGCATTTAGTTGTCTTAAAGTTTTAATAATATTTTGTAGTGAGATCCTAATTTATTTATAATACTACTTAATATAATGAATTTGCAGGAGGGGTGGAATAATTATGATAAAAAAATCGAAAAAAGTTTTAAGTTTCACATTATCCATATTAATATTTACTAGTATATTTTTTAGTTTTCCGATAACAACTAATGCGGCTGTTGTTGAAGAATCAGAGGTCGGTGCTGGAAATCAAAATGTTATTGATGCACAGACATGGCTAAATAATACATATTCGGGCAGAGCAGGATATACACCCATTGATATTGATGGAGTGTCATATTCAACAACTTTTATTACATTAGTAAAAGCGTTTCAGATTGAACTAGGATTTCCAGAGTCTAAAATTACCGGAACTTTTGGTTCGCAGACGAAGGCAGCAAGTCCGACATTTGAAATTAATAAGACAAACAATAATAATATGGTGAGAATCTTGCAATACGGATTACGCTGTAAAGGTTATTATGATACAAATATTACAGGTGTTTTTGATACTGCTACGCAAAGTCAAATTGTTAAATTGCAACAAGATGCAGGGTTGTCTGACTCACAAATAAGTAAAAAGGCTACACCTCTTGTATTACAAGCTGCATTGTCGACAGAGATTTATGTTTTAGCAGAAGGGGGGGATACAAGAGTTCAGGAGGTTCAGCGTGAACTAAATAGGGACTATTTAGATTATATAGGAATTCAGCCATGTGATGGTATATTTGGACCAAATACGGTTGATTCTCTTATTACAGCATTGCAGGCTTGTGAAGGGCTTCCAAGAAGAGAAGATGTTTATTCAGATGATGATGTATATGCTAACGGTTATTTTGGAAATACTACAAAAAGATGCTGTCCTTCCATTCCTTACAATGGAAATGGGAAAAAATATGGTGGTACAAGCTATAGTTCAGATGAAATAACAAAGTTCACAAAATTACTGCAATATAGTCTATGCTGTTTGAAACCAAACGAGTATGATCCCGGCTCGTTTGATGGGACTCTAAGTTCATCTACAGTAAGTGCATTGAAAAAATTTCAGAAAGATGTTGCGCTGTCGCAGACAGGTGATGTAGGAATAAATGAATGGATGGCACTATTGGTTAGCACTGGTAATCCTGAGCGTCCTGGTACTGCAATTGACTGTTCAACAAGACTTACAGCTGAAAAAGCTGCCGCATTAAAAAATGCAGGATATACCACTGTGGGGCGTTACTTAACGGGAGATTTAGTTATTGAAGATCAGGGTGAACTTAAAAGAGTAGCTAAAAACCTTCTTCGCGGAGAAATGCAGACAATATTTGACACAGGGTTAAATCTTTTTGTTATTTTTCAGGATGCAAGAGAAGGGTTTGCTCAACATCCTGACACAGAAACATATGAAGATTTATGTAAGGTGTATTTTACAGGTGGCAGAGGATACTCTGATGCAGAAAAAGCCTTTTCTGTTGCAAAAACTTTAGGAGTTCCTAGAGGTGAAATAATATATTTTACAGTTGACTACGATTTTGTTAAAAGTGAAGTAAACAATAAAATACTTCCTTATTTTGAGGGAATTAAATATTATGCTGATAACCATAATAATGAATATAGAATTGGTATTTATAGCGCACGAAATACTTGCAAGATAGTTTCTGATGCAGGATATTCTGAAAGTAGTTTTGTTAGCGATATGTCCACAGGTTACAGCGGTAACAAAGGATATCCACTTCCCGATGATTGGGCTTTTGATCAGATTCAAGAGACCGATAACTTTTACAGTTCAGATGGTTCTTTTGCCATTGATAAGGATGTTGTTTCAGGTAGATATAATGGTTTTAATCACTTTGAAAAAGATAAGGATAATGAGTGGGATTTGATTTCTGAACCATGTTCTGCTTATGTTTTAAAGCCTAAAGATGATAACGCTATTCCTATTCCAGTATATTGGGCAAAAGTGCAGAGCTTAATTTCATATATGCCAAGTTTAGAATATTCTATGTATGATTCGATATCCGGAAATTCTATTATTGTTATGAAAGAGCATAATTCAAAAAATGGTATTTTTACTGATGACAAAATACAGTATGTGTATTTTAGAGATAAAGGCGGCAACCTCAACGCAGGATATATAAGTACGGAGTTGCTGTATGAATACTACGGACTTGATGAATTCCAAAATTGTGCGGTATATCGTGGTGATGATTATGGGACGGATGGACAAGTTTATTATGGTTGCGATGAGGATAGTGACTATAATTACGAATTCATTCTAAAAAATACGCTGAAATCATATGGAAAAAATGGAGAATATATAGCTACACTTCCTGTTGGCACAAAGATTCGTCTCCTTAAAAATGCTGTTACTGATGGGATTTATGCCAACAGAATACAGGTATCAGAAAAGCTATTGCCTAATAGTAGTGCTTGGGTTAAGATTGATTCAAATAATTCATATGGATACATAGATTTAGGCTTTGAAATTGGAGTGTTGCCAAAGGATAGAGCTCTGATTACTTCATCTGGTACATCTTTTGAACATAGAAAAACTAATGCGATTTATTTTTTACCTGGATATATGGGTTCGCAATTATATGATAGCGAAACTGATGAATTGGTTTGGGCAAATCAAATTTTTCCAGGACCTTTAACAAATGATATAGTTGTACATGGTTTACCTGTATGGAGTCCTTTAATTGGACTTGATGAAAATGGAAATGGAGACAAATTAAAAGTTAGCAGAGAGTTAGATATACAAAATGGAGTATATGGTACTATTTTTGATGGAGATTCCGCAAAAGACATTATGGATAATTTGAATGATAGTTTCGCTGAAGATTATTCTATAGAATTTTTTCCATATGATTGGAGAAAAGATCTAAAACTTGCTGAAGAGCAGTTACGCAATGATATACAAAAGAAAGGATATCAGAATGTTAGTTTTGTTTGCCACAGTACTGGGGGACTTTTAGCTGCTACATATATAGCTGAAAGCTTTCACAAAAACGAACATTACAAAATAGATAAAGTAGTAACTTTAGGTTCTCCCCTATATGGAACATTTGTATCTCATGAGGCAATGGAAACAGGTTATAATTCAATGTTGGAGGACATTGTAGATAGTAAAGAATTAAATATATTTGATTGGTATGTATATGATTGGGCTAAAAAGACTATAAGGAATACGCCATGCTCATATCAGCTCTTGCCAAGCAATGAATTTTTGTCAAAAAATAAATCATACCTTTATTCATATGGCAGTGTAAGAATATGTCCTAGTATTAAAACAATAGATAATATTGAAATGTTTTATGATGTTATGGATAAAAGTTATACTAATAATCAAACATTAAATACGAAAATGATAGATGGTTCAGAAGTCAGTCATAAAACATATAGAGATAATTATCTTTATGGAATGGATATATTTAGCGTATTTAATAAAGTAGATTCTTTACATATTGCGGGGAATAACATTAAAACTCAAACAGGTGCTATTTATGAGTTTTCAACTGATGATAATTTATGGAATTCTAATTCTGAATCTATTAAAACATATTTACACGAATATGTTACAGAATACAATGGTGATGGTACGGTTCCATTGGATAGCGCTATAATGACCCATAATGATTTATTTGGTGTAGCTGAAGAAATAGACAATAAAATAATATATCCTGATATAAATCATATGCAATTAATTAAAGAGGATAAAGTGTTTGAAGATGTTGCAGGATTTTTAAGAACGGGATATATTCCACAAGAAAATAATAATTCTCGATATTCTCTTAGAACATCTTCAATATCTGACAACAGATTAGCAATATATATTGATGGAAAGACAGATATATATATTTACGATTCTACCGGAAATAAAGTATCTTCAATCATTAATGGCGATTCATACTCTGACTTTAATGATGATTTGTTTACTTATACTTTTATCAATGAAGAAAAAGGCAATCTATATATTCCAAGTAATGGTTATAAGGTTGGACTAAAGGCAAGAGAAGAAACAGAAGTTTCAATTTTAATAAAAATCCTTGACGATGAAAGCAAAACATTAGCTGCTATTGATTTTGATGATATTTCAACTTTATCAAAAGATGAAATAATCACGCTAAATGCTGTATCAGGAATAACAAAAGATAATATTAATAATCTTACATTATTGTGCGGTAATACAACTATTTCTAAAACTGATGTAAAAACTGATTATGCTCAGTCGCTTACTGTAGATCAAAATAAAAATATTTCCATAGGTACAACGGTACAGCTCACATACAGAGTTTCTCCTGCAAATACAACTGTTAATTGGAGTTCGTCTGATGAATCAGTTGCAACAGTAAATTCAAATGGGGTTGTAACAGCTGTTAATTATGGTTATGCTGTGATTTCAGCTACAACATCAGATGGTAATATAACAGAAAATTGTTATATCTGTGTTCCATGCAACGCTACATCTATTTCCTTTACGGATAAATATAAGTTTGTAACAGGTGGTAAATATGAGATAACACCGACATTTACTCCTATATATGCTACAAACACAGATTTAACATTTGCTTCCAGTGATAACTCAGTCATTTCTGTCGATAATGAACTTGGAGTTTTAAAGGCTGAATCCGAGGGTACAGCAACGATTACAGCTACAACTGATAATGGCAAAAAGGCTAAATGTGTAATTAATGTAGTGGATAAGCTTGATAAAACTGTAAGTGGAATAATTCTTAGCCCTTCAAGTAAAACTATAACCGTAGATGATGAGGTCACTTTTACGGCAACTGTAGAAAATGATGATGCAATAAATCAGAATTTATCTTGGAGCATAGAAAATAGTGATGTTGCTATTATTGAAAGTATTAAGGATAATAAGTGTATTATTAAAGCTGTTGGATATGGTGAAACAAAATTAATTGCAACTGCTGATGATGGGTCTTGCAGTAGCCAAGCTACCATAATTGTAAATGAGCCTGGTAAGGTTGTTATCCATTATCACAATTCTAAAGGTTGGGATACGCCATATATTTACTATACAGATAATTTATCTTACGATTGGCAAATCAAGCCTATGCTATCATCAGGAGATGGATGGTATGTATATACTGTAAAAGATACTGACCAAATTAACGCACTTTTCTATGATAATGATTCAGAGGAGAATATCTCAACAGATGAGTCTTATTCAATAACAGGAGAAAAATGGATATTAAAAGGTAATGTAACAGCTGAACAGCCCGAAGGTATAAAAGTACATTATTATTGTGTGAATAACTGGAATGATCCTCATATCTATTATTATAATGATGAAGACCATGAACTTTTATTCCCAGGAGAGAAAATGTCCCCTGATGGTGGTAATAATTGGTATACCTACACAATATATGGTTTGGAGAATCCAAGGGTTATTTTTAATAACAACACTACCGATCCTGACACAAGACAACAGCGTCCCGGTATTAATCAACCAGGAATAGAAATAATAGAAGATGAAATGTGGATAGTAAATGAAACTGCATATAGTCAAAAGCCACAAGGAATTACAGTTCATTTTTATCGTCCGGCTGATTGGGAGTATTGGAACACAAGGATTTACTTCTATGAAGATAATAATATTCTGATGGAATGGCCTGGTACGCTGATGAATAGTCAAATGTACGATAATTGGTTAACCTATACGATATATGGTATAGACAATCCTAAAGTAATATTTAATGATTCTCAAAATAAGCAGATACCAGGAGTATTACAAGAAGGTCACTTAGTAACACGGGATGTGTGGTATAAAGATGGTATATGGTCAACATATAAACCGTAATATACTTTGATAAGCAATCGGATGACAGAGTCTTTTGCTATGTCATCCGATTACAATATACTATAACAAAAAGAGTGATAGTGTATGAATAAAAAAACTAAAATTATATTGATAATTGTATTAATTGTAGCATTTATAGCATTAATAATACTTTTGCTTCATCCTTGGAAGAGTAACAAATCAGATGGTACGGAGTATTATATGTCAAAAAAATATAACTATTGGTTTGAGGTGGATAATGGTCAAGCAACTTTGATTAAATATACGGGTGAAGAGTATCATGTTAAGATTCCGTCAAGTGTTTATGGAGTTCCAGTTACAAAGTTAGGTGAGTATGAGGTGCTTAATCTTTCAGGAGCAGCTAAAAGGGGAATATTCGAAGACAGTAATGTGTCAGAAGTGAGTATCCCTGAAGGTGTAACGGAAATATGTAATGATGCATTTTATTCTTCAGGTCTCTGTGAAGTGAATATACCTTCCAGCGTTAGAGTAGTCGGGACAAGGGCGTTTGCTTTTTGTAAATATTTAAGGTCTGTGGAATTTGAAACAGGAATAAAAACAATAAGTGAATCAATGTTTAGTAATTGTAAAAACCTGCGTTTTATCGAATTGCCAAGTAGTGTAGAAAAGATAGAAGGTGATGCCTTTGCAGAATGTGCGTTACAAAAAATAGATTTACCTGAAAACATAAATACAATTGAATCTTATGCATTTAGGGAGTGTGATTCTCTAACATTTGTTACTATACCACCAAAAGTAACATCTATTAATAGTGGGACGTTTTATAGCTGCGACTTTTTAGAAAAAGTAAATATTCATGATGAAGTTAAATATATAGCTAATGATGCCTTTGACAGATGTGACAAACTTACAATCTGCGGAATAAAGGGCTCATATGCCGAGCAATATGCAAACGAACACAATATACCTTTTGAAGAATTAGATGCAACAATTGAGTTTCTAAACTAGTGAGTAACTGTTTGTTGATATAATTTTATTTCATCTAAAGAATAGGAAGTGAGATAATGCCAAAATCGAAAATAGTTTCGAGCATTATAGCTTTAGTTTTAGGTCTATGCGTTGTTGTATTTACTATTGCATATTTTAGTATTAACGGAAAACACAACAGAGAGGGATATACATTTGAGGGCGACTTTTTCAATGGCACTGCAACATTAATTGGAATGGAAAATCCGAAAGTAATGTTCAATGATTCGAAGAATAAACAGATACCTGGTGTATTGCAACCTGGGCATTTGGTTACACAAGATGTGTGGTTTAAGGATAATATTTGGACAACATATGAACCAGATTAACTGATTCATTATAAATTTCTAAAGATGAATGAGCAATTATGTTTGCTCATTCATCTTTGAAATTAGTGCTACAAACTTTTGAAAGGTTTTATATATGAAAACAACTAGATTAATACGAGTAAATATAGTATTTGCAATATCTTTTTGTACAGTTTTTATTTTAATGTTTTCAAGTTGTAAAGAGCTATACCCTATAACAAAAACTGCTGAAGGATATACATTTGAAATTGATGAAAATCAAAACGCTACATTGATAAAAACCGATATATTGGCTGAAACCATTGAAATTCCATCGGAAATTTCTTCATATAAAGTCAAAAAGCTAAGTTGTGTAGAAAAAGCTGCATTAGTTGGGGTGTCTCTTACAGGTGTATTTGAGGGAAATAATGTTGTAAAAGAAATTATAATACCTGAAGGAGTAGTGGAAACTTATGGCCCGGCTATAGCTAATTGCTATAATCTTGAAAAAATTACTATACCAGGCACAATGACGACATTTGACGTAGTGCGGTGTGATAATTTAAAGGAAGTGAACATTGTTGACGGAGATACTATTACCGAATCCTTTAGTTTCAGCGATTGTTCCGGGCTTGAAGAAATATACTTACCGAAGCAAATTAACAAAATCAGCACTAATGCTTTTGCTCGTTGCTATTCATTAAAAAATGTGAAGTTTTCAAAAAATGTTTATTGTATAGAGAGTGTGGCTTTCCAAGGATGTACTTCACTTACAAATATTGATTTACCCGACAAGCTATCAGAAATAGGTTCAAATGCTTTTCAATGTTGTACTTCTCTGCAAACTATTGATGTTCCGTCAAAGGTCAGGATTATTGAGAGCTGGACATTTGATGGTTGCAAATCTCTTGAAATAGTGAATTTGCCTGAGGACTTAATAAAAATAGGTGACGGAGCTTTTCGGGATTGCGTTTCTTTAGAGAGAATTAATGTCTATGATGAATGTGATTACATTGCGGACAACGCTTTTGATGGATGTGATAAACTTACAATCTGCGGAATGAAGGGTAGTTATGCAGAACAGTATGCAAAAAAACATAACATACCATTTGAAAAATTGGATACAACAATTCAGTCTGTAAATTAATAATTATCGGTTTGTTGATAATTAAAACTATATTTTTTACGAGAGAATTTTAATATGATGAAAAAAATAAAAAAATATAAACTACCTATCGGGATATTGTGCGTAGTGTTAGTGATATTTATATTGCTGCAAATCTTTTCAAGTGAACATTGGTGGTTTGGGTACACATATGAAACCGATGGATATACAAATAAATCGGCAACAATTGTAAAGATAAACTACCCGTCAGAGAAAGTTGTAATTCCTTCAACAATATTTTTCCATAAAGTAAATGCTTTAGGCGGATATGTTACAGGATACAATTTGTGGGGAGCAGAAAGGAAAGGAATGTTTGAGGATAACGATATAGTAAAAGAGATTGTTGTTTCTGAAGGGATAGAGTATATATTTAACAGATGTTTTGACCATTGTATTTCATTAGAAAGCATACAACTCCCAAGTACTATAAAACAATTCTCTTTTACGAATTGTGAAAGTCTGAAAAATGTTAATTTTAATGGTGATGTAAAAGAAATTGAAAGTTTATCATTTTCAGGCTGTTCTTCATTAGAAACGCTTGTAATTCCGGATAATATTGCTGATCGTGGTATAGCATACGGTGCTTTTTCCGGTTGCACATCACTAAAAAGTATAAATATTCCCGATAATATTACTGCAATACAACGATATACATTTAGTAATTGCATATCCTTAAAACAGTTAGTTTTGTCTAAAAATATTAAGAGCATTGAATGGGGTGCTTTTGAAAATTGCACCTTGTTGGAGAAAATTATCATTTACGATAAGGTAGAATATATTGCAGATAACGCTTTTGAAGGTTGCGATAAGCTCACAATTTATGGAATAAAAGGCTCATATGTAGAACAATATGCAAACGAACACAATATACCTTTTGAAGAATTAGATACAATATATTAGCCTACAAACTAGTAAATAGCTGTACAACGGATAAATTTTATTTGACCTAAGGTGAGATATTATGAGAAAAATATTTTATGCCCTTATATGTATTCAGATATCCTTTCTGTTACTACTTTGTGGCTGTACGAGAAAAGAAACAACAAAACAAGGTTTTGAATATTATATAACAAGCGGATATAATTATACATTAAAAGATGGAAAAGCGGTACTTATTGAAAAAACGGTTAATAAAGATGATGAGATTATTAATCTACCTGATGAAATAGACGGATATCCTGTTATAGGGATAGGCAGGTATCATTATACTTTTATTTACGGAGAAACAACAAGAGGAATGTTTGAGAATAATGAAAGTATCAAAACGGTCGTATTGCCATCAAAATTGGAAATGATAGATTCACAGGTTTTTAATTGGTCTTCGATTCAATGTATTGAGTTTCCAAATACGCTTTGCAATGTTGGGCAATTTGCATTGTCAAGCTGTGCTTACTTAACTGATGTAAAGTTTGGTGAGGGATTAAAAACAATTTCTATGGGTATGTTTTCGCATTGTACAGCATTGGGAGAGATTTCTTTGCCAAAAAGTATTGAAAAAATTGCTTCATATGCATTTGAAGGATGCGAGTCTTTAGAAAAAATCGTAATTTATAACAATTGTGTAGAAATAGATGACACCGCTTTTGAAGGCTGTGACAAACTCACAATCTATGGAATAAAGGGTAGTTATGCAGAACAGTATGCAAACGAACATGACATACCATTTGAAGAATTGAATAACATAGTTGACTGATTATATTTGCGGAGATTAAATAAAGTCAAATTTTAGAATTTAAATGCCGACAATTTATAGCTTTTAATGCTATTAACTGTCGGCATTATTTTTTGCCCTTTTTGCATTGAAAGCAGAAAGGGCAAAATGATTTGTAGAAACAAGAGCCCTCCAATTGACCTGAATTGTGTGAATTCAGATTGATTGGAGGTTTTAATATGGACAGCAAGCGTCCAAAAAGAAGAAAAGATAAGTATAACCCTTATACATTGTCAACAGAAAATCAAAAATATTATGTTTCATTTAAAGATATAAACGGAAATATTCAGAAAACGGAGGTGGATAAATCAGTTTTTGATGCATTTGATAGTTTTGAACTTGATGATATTTCAATAATGAATGAAGCCGAAAGACATTATGAATACTTAGAACTTACAGAAGAAACATTGAATCGCAGAGCTGTACATAAAACTAAGACAGTAGAGGATATAATTCTAACTGTATTTGAGAATGAAATGTTGTCAAAGGCTATTTGTGAACTTACTGAAATTCAGCGTAAAAGATTATTGTTATATTATTATGATCATTTAACCTACGAGCAAATTTCAGAAATAGAAGGATGTACAAAAATGCCGGTTATGCGTTCAATAAAGAAAGCGGAAGAAAAAATTAAAGAATTTTTTAAAAGCAGGGGCTACTTTTAGCTTTTAAGTGAGGAAACAGGTGAAGGGATAAAAATTCTTTCGCCTGTTTTCTTTTTTCAGAGAACAGGTCTTGCTCTTTGAAAATTGAATATCAGCACATCAGATACATTCCTTCTGCTGTTCGGAACGGACAAGCCACATGAGCGAACATATTTTATATATCTTCAGGACTCAGACATTGAAAGGCAAATTCAATTACGGCGATGACAGGCAGAGGGGATAATGATACTTCCGTCCAGTCACAGCTCGAGCGAGATAGAACCGTCGCAAGCAATGAGGGCGGCCGTGGGAGATCCTCACGGTGGTGAAATTCCAATGGAGCTATATGCAATAGCCGTTTGATGTGTTCCTTGTCGCAGGGCATCGAGGATAAATAGCGACAAAAGGATAGCGTGAAAATTAGAACTATCCAAAACGATTGATTTTATCCCGACAGCAGAAGATTTTTTGTTTTCTGCTGTCGGGGTATTTAGAAGAAAATTACTGAAAGAAGGTGTTAAATTGTTAGAATTTATGATTGGTCTTTTTGTCGGTGCTTTTATCGGCGTTTGCGTTATGTGCCTGTGCAATGCAGCGGCAAAAGCTGATGAGCAGATGAAAGATAATATAGATGACAAAAAATAAGGAACAGGTGATAATTTGAACGAAAACTATATAAATAAAAATAACATTGATTCAGAACACAGAATAGAATCTGTTATAAATGACTGTAAGGTCACAATCTACTTTTCTAAAAACAGAAATAACCATGTTGAAAGGAATATTCTCGAAAATCTTTTGGATACATTTGAGAACAGAATGAAAACTCAGATTGGATGCTGAATTTATTTCAATTTATTTTTTGGATTTCGCTGGATATTATAAAAATTATGTAGTATTGTTGGTTTGCAAAAATCGTATGAATGGGTGATAAAATGAAAAGAGTATATTGCTTGTACAGAGTATCAACCAAAGGTCAGGTTGATAAAGATGATATTCCAATGCAGAAAACCTCGTGCAGAGAATTCGCAGAGCACAATGGCTGGACAATTCTGAAAGAATTTCAGGAAAAGGGCGTGTCGGGATTCAAGGTTTCGGCACGCAATCGAGATGCTATTCAGGATTTGAAAGCCGCCGCAGAAAAGAAAGAATTTGATGTACTCCTTGTTTTTATGTTTGACAGAATAGGCAGAATTGATGACGAAACCCCGTTTGTCGTCGAATGGTTCATCAAACACGGCATAGAGGTGTGGAGCGTTAATGAGGGCGAACAGCGTATGGATAATCATGTGGATAAGCTTATGAATTACATACGATTTTGGCAAGCCAACGGTGAGAGTCAGAAAACGTCAGCACGTGTTAAAACTCGCCTTAACCAAATGACGTTAGACGGCAAATTTACCGGAGGTGTTGCACCATTCGGTTACAAACTTATAAAAAGCGGTGAAATCAACAAAAAGGGAAAAGAGCTTATGGACATAGTCGTTGACAATGATGAAGCTCCGATAGTCAAGAAGATATTTGAGATGACAGTTAAAGAGGGTTACGGCTCATATCGAATGGCTGATTATCTGAACAGTCACGGAATCAGAACCCATAATAACAGCAAGTTTCAATGTAATACGGTTAATCGTATTCTAAAGAACAGGCTGTACTGCGGTTATCTTGTGTCAGGCGGTGTTAAATCACCGTATATCGAAAGACTGCATATCATTGATGAAAATATCTTTGACCAAGCACAGTTTATACTGAAACAACGCTCATCAAAGAATGAGGAAAAGCAACAGATAGCAAGAACAACAAAAGGCAGTACATTGCTGTCGGGAAATATATACTGTGCCCACTGTGGTCAGAAGATGGTATCAACAAGCTATATCGACCGATACGACAGGGCAGACGGCAGTCAGTACAGAGTTCGCAGACAGAGGTATATCTGTACGAACAAAGCAATGAAAAGAGGTGCATGTGACGGACAGTCGGCTTATGTGGCACACAGAATTGACGGTGCTGTACTTGTGACATTGAGAGATTACCTCGCCAAAATCAAATCAACACCAAAAGATATAGCACTGGAAAAACGCTACAAATCCGAAATATCGGAGTATAGGAGAAAACAGACAAAGCTTGAGAAAGAAATTGAAAAGCTGAAAAGGCAGGTAGTTGAATTATCTGCCGAAATAGGACGCTCTTTACTCGGCGAAAGCCGCTTCACTCCCGATATGCTGTCAACTTCTATTGATAATACAAACGATTTGCTTCATAAAAAAGAAATTGAATTAAGTGATATAAAGTACAAGCTTTCCAATCAGCAAAATGCGATGGGTAAGCTTGATTTTTATTATTCACAATTCAGAACTTGGGCAGACGAATTTGACAATTCAACAATGGAGCAGAAGAAAATGATAGCCTGCCAACTTATCAAAGAAGTAAAAGTATCACGAGGATATGAATTAGAGATTGTTTTCGACCTAAATTATGAGCAGTTCTCATCTATATAAGGACTTATAGATTGAATTTACAAATTTATTCTGCTATAATATTTTCAGCTTAGAAGTGGGTGAATATATATGAGCGAAGAAAATAAGATACAAATTTTTGAAGATAAAAAGATTCGTACTGCGTGGAATGAGTCGGAAGAAGAATGGTATTTTTCCATAGTTGATGTAATTTCAGTTCTGACTGACAGTAACGAACCTCGTCGTTACTGGAGCGATCTTAAGCGAAAGCTTAAAGCTGAAGGAGCAAACCAGTTGTACGAAAATATCGTACAACTGAAAATGTCATCTCCTAAGGATGGTAAAAATTACAAAACTGATGTTGCAAATACAGAGCAACTTTTGAGAATAATTCAATCTATTCCGTCACCAAAAGCAGAACCATTTAAAATGTGGCTTGCAGAAGTTGGCAGAGAAAGAATAGATGAAACTATTGATCCCGAACTTACCATAGAGAGAGCCCTTGAAACATATCTGAAAAAAGGGTATAGCAGGGAGTGGATAAATCAAAGACTTCAGGTTATACAGGTAAGAAAAGAGCTTACTGATGAATGGGATTCTCGTGGTGTAAAGCAGGGTGTAGAATATGCAATTCTGACTGATGAAATCACAAAAGCGTGGTCAGGAATGACAACCCGCCAGTATAAAAATCTAAAAGGATTGAAAAAGGAAAACCTGAGAGATAATATGAGTACGCTTGAGTTGGTACTAAATATGTTGGCAGAAGCTACCACAACTGAGATTTCCAAAGAGAAGAATCCTCAGTCTTTTTCTGAAAACAGAAGTGTTGCAAAAGAGGGCGGAGAAGTCGCCGGAAATGCACGAAAAGATATCGAGGAAAGAACAGGAAAACCTGTGATTACTTCAAAAAATGCCGTCGATTTTTCAAATCTCATTTCCGATGTAATAGAAAATGATTTTGATAAAAGTGAATAAAGTATTCTGATTGCCTTGTGAGTTAAAAAACTCGCAGGGCTTTTATTATATCCCAATTTCAAGTTTGTTTCTTGGGTGCTTGGCTGAAAGAATATTTTTCTGTTTGTTGATGCTCGTATGTGTGTAAATCTGCGTTGTGGTAATGGAGCTGTGACCCAGCATTTGCTGAATATAGCGTATGTCAACATCTTCTTCAAGCAGTAGAGTTGCAAAAGAGTGACGAAACATATGCGGAGTAATGTGCAGCGGCACTTCCGCACCGATTGCATAGTTGGTAATCATATTACGAACAGATTGTTCAGATAGACGGTTGCCGAGTCTATTTATAAAGAAAAATTTGTTGTTTGCTATTTCAAATTTAAATGATTGATTATACTTTTTGAGCAGCTCCTGAACATTTTGATTGCAGATTTGAATCAGGCGTTCTTTTGAACCCTTTCCGTAAATTTTGATTATGTAATCATTAAAATCAATTTGTTCAGTTGTGAGTGTGCATAATTCTGAAATCCTCATTCCGGTGGCAAATAACAACTCGAGTATAAGTGCATTCCGCAGAGCAACTTTCTTAGTATAGTCAGTTTTAGCTTTGGTAAGTTGTAGATAAGCAAACCTAATAATTTGCTCAATATTATTTATAGGAATAGTTTTGGGAAGAATAAAGGGTTCTTTATATTTGATTTGTATCTTATGAAAAGGGTTAATATCAATAAGTTCCTCAATTTCAAGATAGTGAAAAAATGCTTTTAGCGAAGCGATTTTTCGTTTAACACTCTTGGGTTTGTACTTACAATGCAGTAAATCTATGTATTGCTCAATGGATTTTTTATTTGTCCATTCAATAACAGATTCCATAGTGAATTCAAAATACTGCCTTAAATCAATAGTGTATGATTTTATCGTTTTCTGATCAAGATTTTTTCTTGAAAGGCAAAAGTTTAGATAATCAGTTGTTAGATTATTTGATTGTAAATTTTTTATTTCCATCGCATATAGCTCCTTATATTTAATAAAATTATTATGCAATAGAAAATAAAGAAAGTCTATTCAAATATCTATATTTATTTTGCCTAAAAATTTTATTTATTGAGCAATAAACAAAATTGTATTATACAAAATGCATAAAAACACTATGTGAAATTTTATAACTGATTTACGCAAAAGTTATTTTAATGTTTGTCGAATTATGTTATAATTGACACCATAAAGTGTAATTATAAATGTTTTTATATTACATACCCGAAATATAGATTTAGTTAAGGCTTAATACTACATTTTCTCATGATGTGATTTACTTGCACAAGTGTTACTCAGATATGCATTCGTTGAATGTAAGATGTGTAGTTCTTTCTCATTGGCAGAAATGTATTTTGACTTTGGCTAAAGATAATGAATAGAGGATAACTTACAATTATCACCAGTTAATATTTTTGTAATAATTATTTTATTAGAGATAATGAACAAAAGGAAAATAAATATGAATAAAACTTGCTTTGTTATTATGGGTTTTGGAATTAAGAATAATATCAACCTAGACTTAACATATAATAAAATTATAAAACCTTGTATTCTAGAAAATAAACTTGTCGCATTCCCACTTTATGAGGAAACAAAATATAATGCATATAGATGTGATGAAATATGCGGCACTATATCTATTGACTACAAATTTGTTACTTGTCTAAATGGAGCAGATATAGTTATTGCCGATATAAGTACTATGAATGCTAACGCAATATATGAATTAGGAGCAAGGCATGCTTTGAAACCTAGGTCGACAATATTATTATGTGCTAAGGAAAATAAAACCAAATTTAATTTTTTTGATATTACATATGTACCGATCATTTTTTATGATCATGATGGTGTGAAACTATCACCTAAATCCATAACAGATACAAAATTAAAACTGAATACATTTTTGGATTTTGCAATCCATTCTACTACTACATTGCCAGACAATCCGATACAACGTGCTTTGATTGAACATACCATATATCAAAAGGTACAGTTATCGCATAATAATAGCATTTATGATCTTTATCTCAAAGGAAAGCATGAACTAGGTAATAACGAATTTGAAAAAGCTGAAATAACATTCACAGATTTATATTCAAAAGATTCATCAGAAGAAATTATGTTATTATTAGTTTTGGCTAAATATAAAAAAGCAGAGAAGAAGAAGAGTTGCAAAGAACTTATCGACTGTGTTAATTTAATTACAAATAATATAGATATTAATAATAGCTATTCGGAGTATATATTTGGTAGATTGGCAGCTATATGTTTGAGAATTTATCAGTTAAGTGGAGACAATGAGTATTATTATTCAGCTCTTGAATTCTATCGACGCGGTTCTAATTATTGTAAAAATAATTTATATTGTCCACGTAACTATTGCTCGTTGTTAATTGGGATTTTTAATATAACTGATGATATAAATACGATTCAAGAATATTATTACACAGCAAAGCATTACGCAAAGTTATATTTAGCGATGGATGTTGAAGCTAAACATTCAGGTAGTTACGATAATCGAATTTATTATCAATATAATGTTTACGATTTACGTTCCATAGTTTCTGGAGAATATGAAAACTATGAAAAAATACGCATACGTCTTGAGCACGATCAAGATATAAGTAAACTACAAAAAGAAACTATTTTAAATGGAATAAAAAAACTAAAAGACGATTTAGATACTATTGAAGATATAATTAAAACTTTTTCAAATTAAGAAACAAATAATAATCAACAACTTTTCCAACCCAAACAGAAATTTGTCGTTCAAAAGTCTTATCCGCAAAAAAGCCTTCAATATTTTGTAGATTAAAACGATTAGTTTTTACACTGAACTTTCCCCCGTTGATTATCCCTTCTTCTCTGACTCCTTCTTCATTTATGATTAATAGCGGGAGATCATTCAATAGTCCTATAGTTCCTTCAATATGGCAGAATGGACTCGTTATGGCTTGTCCAGACACATCAATTTCTTGAGGAAAGAAAAATTGAGTATTGTTTGTTCCTCCTTTTTTCTTGACTCCCTTATCAATGAAGATTTGTTTAAAACCTATAATCACAATACCATAACATTGTTTAATTATTCCTTTTAAGTAATTAAGTGAATCAGTTAAATCATAGTTTTCTGCTTGTAATGTAACAGTTTTTAGGTCAAATTTATCTAATTTTTCTTGCAGTTTTTCAATAAAAAGTTGTTGTTCATTAACAAATGGATTAGCTCGGCTTAAAAATACTAATATCTTATCGTTCATAAAAAAGTCCTTTCGTTTCATAAAAAATCAAGTATGTCCGTTAAATCAAAGGTGTCTATTTATAACTTGTTTAGTCACGTGTGTAAAATCGGGAAATAAGTAATCTTCTTTTATTCCTAAAAGAGATATGACTTTTCTGAAGTAATCTTTTCGGTGTTTAGGGATTATGAGCGTATACGCATAACTTTCATCATATATTTCAAAAAATGGTTTATGTGAGTCATGAATCGTAAAAGCTGCCCTTTGAGTATACATTCTTAAATCATTGCTAGTAGAAAAGCATGATAAAATTCGATCAGAGCACTCAATGTTTTTGTTGAATGCAGGTGCTAACAAATTTAAGGCATTTTGAGAATCAATGGGATATACATACGGACCAAAGTTTTGTTTTTCATTTAACAATTCTGGTATAATTATTGTAATACTTCCATCAGAATTTTGATTATCATTATTAATATCATTTAATGAAAAAAATAATGCAACTAATGGTGAATATGTCCAGTCCAATAGACGTGTAGGAAGTCCATAATGTTGCATGGTTGTTATCCAATAATCATACGAACTTTTGGGAATTTTATCCATAGAAATTTGCATAATTCTATGGTAAAAAGAATGGCAAATGACCTGTTCGGATTTTTTATTATCATTACGAAGAATTGATGGTAAAATATTCCATTCACTGTTTACTTGACCACGATACCAAAGTGTTGGACTTGTAATCATTCTTTTTGACAAATTATTTATTGTATTTTCGCTAATCGCTTCGATTATTGAACATAACTCATTTATATTATTTATTGTATATAGGTTCATTACATTTCAACTCCGAGTCTCTTTGCTCATAATAAGAATAACTATTGTAAAATTATTAACTGATGATAATTGTAAGTTATCATTTATTGAAGGAGAAGTGTAGGGGGGAGAGGAAAAATTAATGTTAAGAATTTTAAAAATAAAAAAGACCACAATCATAACGATTGTGGCGAATATTAACAAATAAAGGATAATATACAGTTATCAATTATTAAGAGGGGGATAATATGTCAAAACAGAGAGTATGGCATTCTGTAGATGAAATTTTTAGAGTGCTAAACGAATCTAATTGTAATTATATAGTAATGCGAAGCTTTGAATGTTTTGAATCTGGACAAGTTTTTATGAATGGTCATGATGATATAGATTTGCTTTGTGACGATAAAAGCAGAGTGTGCAAAGTGTTAGATGCCCGAAAACGCCTTTACTTTCCTACAGTCAACAGCTATTATATTAAATTTAATGACTTAACCGTTAGTGTTGATATACGATTTATTGGAGATGGTTATTATGACAAACAATGGCAAATCGATATGTTACGGAAAAAGACTCTCTTTAATGACCAAATTTATGTACCGGATATAAAAAATTATTTTTATTCATTAACATATCATGCCATAATTCAAAAGAATTTTTTATCTGATGAATATTTAAAAAAACTTTGTATTATGGCATCTGAACTGGGAATCAATTGCACAACAGAGGAGCAGCTTTTAGAAGAATTGTTTAGATATATAAAAGAGAATGATTATAAAATAACTATTACCAGAGATCCAGGCATTATTTTGAACTTTAAAAATGTCGGCGATATAGATATAAAATCAAATCGTTTTTGGCTAATAAAAAGAAAAATTCTAAACGCATTAAAACATTTTAAATGGGTTGGAGATAAATATGTATGATAAAAATTATTATAAAAAGCACGAAGATGGTTCACTCCAATCTGCAATTCGTATAATAAGTTACATTAAGACATTTTATAATTTTAAATCTGCAGTTGATTTTGGATGTGGTATTGGAACTTGGTGTAATGTTATGGAATCCATAAACATAGGAAACTGTTTAGGAATTGATCAGCATGATTACTCTTCAGAATATATGCTTATATCACAAGAAAATTATTTAAAATATGATTTACGTAATCCATTATCATTAACCAGAAAGTATGATATTGCGATTTCAGTTGAAGTTGCGGAACATATTGACAACAAATATGCTAAGATTTTCATAGGAAATCTATGCAGACATAGCGATGTTATACTTTTTTCAGCTGCTTTACCAAATCAAGGAGGTACTGGACATATCAACGAACAACCATGCTCTTATTGGAAGCAGATATTTGAAAAATATAAATATAGAGCAATTGATTGTATTAGACCCGTATTTTGGAATGACGATACTATAGAGATATGGTACAGAAATAATAGTATATTATATGTTAATGAGCGATTATATAATGATTTTATAAAAATAATTCCTATGCAGGTACATCCTTTAGATATTGTACATCCTGAAATGCTGGCAAGAATTTTAAAAAAAGAGAGGTTTAGATAATGGTTAGTTTTATAATTTCAGTTGATACAACATATGAGATGGCAGATAATTTTTTTGAATTATTTTTTTCACACAAGTTTGTTAAACAGAGTGAAATCGTGGTAGTGGTTGATGGTAATTATAATTTACAAATCCATCACTTACTAAATAAATTACAAAAAGAGCACTTAAATTTAAAGGTGATTTACTCGTCAAAAATTGGATATGGTAAAGCCAATAATCTTGGAGTCAAGCATTCTACAGGTGAATATCTTTTCTTTATAAATACTGATATTTTTATTGAAGATGGTTGTTTTGAAAAAATGCTTGCAGTGTTAAATGAAGGTATAGCTGATTGTGTACAACCATTGTTGATTTATCCTCAAAGCAATTTAGTACAATGTGCAGGCACCTTTTTCGGACCATATTTTAAAGATCACCTTTTTGATGGGAATAGAATAGATGCAGACATCGTTAATCAAGATGGTCCCAGACAAGCCTTAACTTCTGCACTTTATGCTATGAAGAGATCAGTTTTTGACGAATTAAATGGATTTGACGAATTCTATTATAATAAGCTTGAAGGATTTGAATTATCATATAAAATATATTTGTCCGGAAAAACTTGTTGGTATTTATCAAGTGCAAGAGCTTGGCATTCACGTGGTGGAGGCAGAAATTTATATTCTTTTGATTTCAAGCAACAGGAATCGTACTTTTGGAGTAGATTTGGCGATACAGTTAAACCAGATATATCCGAGTATCTTAACAAACAAATCAATCAACACATGAAAGAAAACTCTTACTACACAATCATAATGAGTCAATTACGTTCTTGGAAAGAAATTATATCTAATACTGAAATAACAAGCAGTACATATGTTGAAATGCCATGGGTTGGCCCAGAAGGTTTTAATCTATGGAATATTTTTCCGAGTACATTGTTAAAAACTCCTGAGCCACTATTATTAATAATTGAAAATATTAAGTATCTGCGTTCAAATAAATACTGGCTGCAAGTCAGGAATCATCCAGATGATCTTGCTATTGATAGATATGCTAATCTTGTTAATATTCAAGAGTATTTATCATAAAGATATAAACTCAAAGATGAATATCGTTATCTATTGGTTTTTTTATTATATTTTTACCAGATGCGGGGATCTAACCATAGACTATCTTGAATATTGCTTTTACCGTTAAAGTACCAAGAGATTGTATTTGAGTCCAATTTGTTTTGGTTATGAATCGGTACAGCTAAATATGTTTTAGATAGCTTTTTTGCTATATTTTGATGTTTGATTGCATACTGATGCTGTTTTTGTAAGTCACCTTTTTTAAAATAAATTGCGGTAAATAGTTGATTTACAAACAATCCTAAACGATTACTATTATTCAAATCAGAGTAATCAATAAGCAATTTTGTTAGCTTCATTTCGATGTCTTCCGGGTCTTCCCCATCAACCAGCTCTAAAGATAGAATAGTCAATGTAAGTCTAGCATATACATGAATATATTTATTCTCAAGTGCTTCTTTTTGCAAATTATATAATCGATCATAAGATATATTACTCATTAAATGATTTAAAAATACTATCTCTGATATGCAATCAACTCTGCGCTTTTCGCATTTTCCATACTTTTGAAATATAGGAAGAGCTTTCTTAAAAAGATCCAGTGCTTTTTTATTGTTCTCAAACAATATAATTTTAGCATAATCCATATCTGCATATGCTTGATAATCATCTCTATTCAAATGTATACTTTCATTGTATGCTTCTTTATACTTATCTTCTAAATTATTATCATCTGTGAAAAAGGCAAATAGTATTTTTCTATTCAGGAAATTCAAATATGCATTTATTTTATGTTCTGATGAACAAATATCTGTTTTACCTTTTAAATGGTTTTCGAAATAAATTAATTCTTTCTCAAATTTTTCAAAATCAAGTGAATATAAATAATTCGTAATTAGTTCTGAATGTGCTTCCTGAACTATACCCTTTTGTTTACTGTTTAACGGTATTACCCCGCCTATGTCCGAAATTAATTGGAGATATTTTGAGGATCCCAAATGGGTCTGAGAATATTTTTTTGATTGGGCAAAAATATATAACAATTCTAAATCTTCGTATGTATATTGACTATATGGAGTACAGTCTAAATCCGGTAGCAATACAATGGCAAGATTCTGTGCAGCAATATATTGACTTTTGCTATAATAATCAGCACATATTGTTTTTGCCATGTTTAAATAATTGTTTCTAGTAATGTTTTTTCTATCAATAAGTATCGATAAAATATTACTTACAAGAACGGAACTCTCTATTTTTCTGCTGATACAGAATTGAAGGAAAGAGTTTAACTCGTCCATATAAATAGAGTCAAATTGTATTTGTGAAAAGGCATATAAATATATATCGTGATAGGGCTTTAAAATACCGTTTTCCTCTTTTATCAACGTATCTTTAACAAAATTTCTACTAACATTAATATATTCCTGTTTATAAAAAGAGTTAAGCAAGAAAGTTGGAACGCCTGATTCTATTTTGTAAACGATATATAAAATCTTTAAATATTTACAATTTCTTACTTTATTTACCGCAAATTGATTATTTGTTATATTTGTTTCTTCGTATACTTCTGAAAAGATACTACCTCTTTTTTCCTTTGAAAAAAGAACTATATTTTTATCAAGTAATTTTTTTATTAGCAATTCCAAATGCAATACACTAACAGGTAATGGAAAAAAATCAGTAAGTCCTGCTATTTCTTGATTGAAATTTATTTTAATACTTGAATATACATCATTAACAGAAATACCAGATAAATTCCATTTCCCAATTCTCGTCTTTTTTACAGCATTTTCTAATTCTGTACTATAAAATTCATTAGGTCTGTTACATACAATAAACATAGTTGAATTTGTTCTAGTTACAAATTCCTCAATGATTTTTTTACATAAAAATGAATGTTTTTTTGATATCTTGTGAAAATCATCTGCCACAATAAAGGAAGTATTTCTGTACAAAAAACTATTTGTATTCGGAAACAACGCACAAGGATTTTCTTTAATCATAGTAGAAATTTTGTCTATAACGTTTATAGCTGTTATTTGATTTTGTGTTCCTTCTTTCAACTCCAAGAAAATTTCGAAAGGAAAATTAGTATTATTCTTGACTAATTGAATAAAAGCCTCTTCGGATAAATCATATAAATACCCAAAATTTATAAATAGAATTAATTTACATAATGAACTGGCGTTTTCTGCATCTTTTTCTGAAAAACTTAGTGTAAGAATTTGGTTGTACCTATCCGAAATACTCATAACTAGTTGCTGTAAGAGATAACTTTTTCCGCTACCTTCACTACCAAATAAATGAAGTAACATGTTGTTTGTAAATTTATTTTCTATACAATTAAATATGTTTTGCTGAATTTCTTGCTGTTGTGTATACACAATAGTTGGGGATTGGTCTTCCTCAATTAGTAAATCTGGTATTTTTGCTTTTAATGCTACTTTATCATCGTTTAAAATAAAAAGTTCTATTCTGTCATTATGCGGATATTTTGCTATACACCTTATTAAAAAAGAATTATAACCAGGGACAATATTATATTCAGTATATTCTTGAGGTATTACCTTAATCGCTCTTGTATTAAGATCTAATGAAATGAATGCTTTTTGGTTAGAAAAAATATTAAGATATAGAAAGTATTCTTTATTTACTTTTAGTTTAAGCTGAGGAGAAATTAATGATGGAGCTGACATTATTGCATCTAAAAAGCATACATCTTTTAATTCGATTTTTAAATTTATGGAAGTCGAATCAAATTTAACTCCTTTAAAATATTTATCAATAACACTTGGCTGTGTTTTTATCCAGTCAGATAAGATAGAACCATCTACAAATTTCACTTGTATTTTATGAGGTTCTAATATTGCTGTCGCCCTTTGAATAAAATCAGAAGTAATATTACCATTAGTAACAAATAGAATAAATATAACTTCTCCGTCTAAAACGCCGGATACTAAAGTAGAATCCATATGTGATTTTGGTATTGCCTGTTGCGGATTCTGCGTGTATTTTGCTTCACACCACCCTTTATAATAATAATTAAGTGATTCAATTTTTTCTCTAAATTCTGCATCTCTATTTCCATCCCAAGATTTGCCGGTTGGTACCCATTTATATTTCTTATAAACATCATTAGCGTAGTCACATGCTAATTTTTCAAATATTTTATCATTTATTCCTGACCAATCCATACATATTCCCCTAAATTCTTAATATAAGTGCTAATAATTGATAACTGTATATTATCCTTTATTCAAATTCATAATAAAAACCTCATAATCATTTCATGAAAAGCGTGATTATGAGATTCGTTATAAAATTGCTTTTTAAAATTAATTTTGTAAGGAGATTAGTATTTATGTTTTATTTTTTCTTCTTTTTTAACAAACTTACTGAAAATCCAATTGTTAAAAAAGCATTTGAAACTGTATGTATTAATAAGCTGAAAAAGGATTACTATTGTGATATGTCTGAATACATATTTGCAAGAATCAATAAAAGTGAGATGTATGCTTCTTTGTCTGCAATGGAATCACCTTTTGCTTATCTTTATAAGAATTCCTATCCGAAATTAGATGTAGCCAATGAATATTGGAGAAACTTTTTAGAAAACAATTCTGTTTATTACAATGAAAAAACAGAATTGAGTGTTATTGAATCTAAAGCAATAGTTTATTGGATTTATAGAATTTATAGTAATTCTGAGGAACGTAAAAATGCTACCAGAAAAATGTTGAGTGAACTTAGCAATTATTTTGAATTAGGCACATTATCATTTGCTCAGGCTATTATATACATAAAATCTAAAGTAGAGATTAATCTAATAACTTCATTTGATAAAGCAAATAAAATAATACAAACAATTGGAAAATCTGGAAACAGTATATATTATAGAGGTCACTCTGATGCAAATTATGTTTTATTGCCTTCTGTAATGCGTTTGAATAGTTGGTATAAGCATGAATGTGACCTATACAATGAAACCGTAATAGAGTGTCCAAATTCATTTAAAAATTGCTTTACCCATCTTGATTATTTAGTGGAAATGCAGCACTATGGACTGCCCACAAGACTTTTAGATGTTACAAAAAATCCTTTGGTAGCACTTTATTTTGCATGTTGTGATAATTTTAATAGTCAAGGTGAATTGATTGTTTTTGATGTAAAAACGGATGAAATTAAATACCCCAAAAGCGATACGGTTTCGATATTAGCTAGTTTACCACTATTTAAATCTGATATGAAGAAGGAATTGCTCATGTGGGCACAGGATAAAACTCTTGATATAAATGATTTTAATCGTAAAGCAATTAGACTTCTTCATGAAGTAAAACTGGAAAAGCCTGCATTTAGAGATGAGATAGCAAAAAATGATATTTTAAGCTGTTTTTTTGTTCTTGCCGAGAAAAAGAACGATAGAATTGTTAAGCAAGACGGTGCTTTTATAATCTGTGGATTGTTTGATTTAACAGATAATATAATCAATAAGTACAGATACAAAAAACATACGAAAATTCAGATTTATATAATAGATCAAAAAGCTAAAATGGGAATTTTAAAACAGCTGGACAAGTTTTCAATTAATAGAGCTCAACTGTTTCCTGAAATTTCAGATGTGACAGAACATATAAAAGAAAAATATAAATAGATTATCTAATATCTATTGCTTATTTTGCTTCAGATGTTAATTATGAATAATATAGTTTTTCTTACTGATTTTTAGAAAGTTTTATAGAAAGAGGGAGTGCTAAATGTATTTACATTCACTGAGAATTCAAGGCTTTAGAAAGCATTATGATACTACAATTGTTTTTTCTGATTCTACATTTTTAATTGGTGAAAACAATGTGGGAAAAAGTAGTATTTTGTATGCTCTTGATTATTTGTTAAATAATAAACCAAAAGTAAATCCAAATGAGTATTTTTCATGCACCACCGCCGAGGGAGAGAATAAACGAATTGCTGACGAGATTATCTTGACAGCAGAATTCTGTGATTTACCTACTGAAGCAAAGTTATGGAGGGGATTTAAGGGTAGAGTAATACCATCTACTGATAATGTTGTTGGTCAAACTGGGCTGAGTTTTATATACAGAAAAACTTTTAAATTTGGATCATCTGCAGCGAAAATTGAAACCAAAGAATTTAAAAAGGAGATTAAAACTAATTTTAAAGAATGTAAAACTGTACAAGATTATTTAGATAATGGTTTAAATGAAGATAGTTTAACAGATGAAATAAAACAATTAGATAAGAATAAAAAGTTGGCAACTAAAGAAAAAAGGTTATTTGATTCAGTAGATGAAATATATGAATTTGATGAATCGGAAGAAGTATGGGTAGAAAATCCTGGTGGTATTCCTCAGAATGTACTGAGTAAATTGCCAAAATATTTGCTTATACCGGCACAAGATAAGGAGGATGAGATAACAGGATCATCAGGAACACTTCAAAAGACCTTAAATGAATTATTTTCTGAAATAAGAGAATCTTCGGAGAATTATAAAGAGGCTCAAAAATATCTGGATAAACTTAGCCGAGAATTGGATCCTGAAGATGCTAGTACCGAAATTTCTAAAATGATTGTGGAACTTAATGATATTGTGTCGGAAATTTTTCCTGGTACAGGAATTACAACATCAGCCAATTTGAGCGATGCAGATAGCGTAATAAAGCCAACTTTCCGTATAGAAATGAATAGTAATATTGCGACACCTGCCAATTTACAGGGAACAGGACTTATCAGATCTACAGTATTTGCATTATTAAGATATAAAAGTTTAAGAGATAATCGAAAAAATAAATCTGAAACAAGACCTTTAATTATTGGCTTTGAGGAACCTGAAATTTATTTGCACCCAAATGCTATTAATAAAATGAGAGACACTATATATAATTTGGCTGAAAATGCTAATAATCAAATTGTTTGTACAACACATTCGCCGTATATGATTGACATTAGCAAAAAGCCATCTCAAGTACTCAACAGTTTATGGACTACTATAAAGGATGATATGTCGAAAGATGGAAAAGCTGAAGTAGTTGAATCTATGCCATTTAATGTTACGGATGAATTTATAAAACTCCAAGAAGATTCAAAAGAGAATATAAAAATGATTTTAAAAATTGATGAGTCAATTGCCAGATGTTTTTTTGTCAAAAAGGTTTTGGTCGTAGAGGGTGACACTGAACAAGTGGTCTTGACTGAAACAATAAGCAGAATGCCAGATGAACTAAAGAATCAAATATTGTCGGATTGGCATATAGTAAGGGCTCGTGGTAAAGCTGCAATTATTCCTTTAGTTAAATATTTAAAAGCTATGACAATAGATATTTATGTTATACATGATGGTGACTTTGAAACCGATGGTGCAGAGCGTTTTAATGAACCTATAAGAAATGCCTTAAATGATGATGATAAATTAGTTGTGTTACAAAATTGTATTGAGGATGTTTTAGGATATAGTGCTCCAAAATCTGATAAACCATTTGCAGCATATAAACATATACAAGAAAATTGGACAGACTGGAGTAGTATACCTGAATTATGGAGAAAATCTGTTGAAAAAATATTTATTTGTGGCAAAACAATAAAATGTCAAACACACACAGACGATACTTGAGACCTATACAATCGTTTTTATGTGGTTATTCCTCTACACTTGCCAGAGCGCATGACTGTTAATCATGATGTCACTGGTTCGAGCCCAGTTGGGGGAGCCACGAAGAGAGTAGATTATTTAATCTGCTCTCTTTTTTCGTCCATCAACAAATCAATGTTGCTATGCTGCATATCAGATATAAGATGCTTTTGAGCAGCAAGGTGAATGTAAATCTGTGTAATGTTAATAGTGCTGTGACCGAGAAGTAAACGGAGAACCTCTAAATTTCCACCGTTAAAAATGAAATTGGTTGCGAAAGTATGCCGGAGCAAATGAGGATAGACACGCTCAAGTCCTTTGTTTTTCTTAATGCGGGCAAAGAGCATTTTAATTGTATTGCGTGTAACCGGAGTGCTTTTTTGAGTTAAAAATAAGCTGCTACTCGCTGATGAGGAACTACTAAGATAATTTAGATAACATTTTATCTGATTCAGAGAAGAAGAACCGAAAGGAACAACACGCTGTTTACTGCCTTTTCCGTTAATTACTAAATAACGATTATTGAAATCGACATCGTGAATTTTTAAATTAACAACCTCACCGAGCCGGAGACCGCAATCGAGCATTAACATTAAAATTGTTTTATTTCTACACCCCATAACAGAATTATTGCTATAAAGGTTAAGGAGCTGCTTAACTTCGTTATCTGACAGAGGAACGATAACATCTTTATTAGCTTTCATTAGATTTAATCTGTTAATATCAATATCAATAAAATTCTCAAAGTATAGCCAACGATAAAACACTTTAACTGCTCTTGCATAAGTTCTTACAGATATTTTATTTATTTCTCTGCTTTCAGAAACATATAATTGATAACTTTTAAAAATCATAATGTCTAAATCTTCGACATCTAAATCAGAGCCGCAGAAGTCAAGAAACATTTTTAAACATCTTTCATAGTAAGAAAGCGTATATTCAGAATTACCTCTAAATTTTTGTTCCTGCATAAAAATTATATAAGCATCATTGACAGTCATTTATAAAACCTCGCAATTGACTAATTGATCCAAACCGATAACAGAGGGGTGTTCATAAAAACCGTATTTTTCAACGCCTTTTTTATACGCTGCGTCTTCCTGCAGTAGTAATTTATATTTTGGATTTAATTTACTTTTTGCGGCTTCAACATCTTCAAGAAGTGTATTAACTCCGAACAAATTAATATATGTATAAATTCCACCTGCGAAACGCTCACCATAAACCGAACGAAGTTTAGCAGCGTTATATTCCATACCCGGCTTTTTATATATAGACCTTTCTTGAACACTTTTATAATTATAAAAATTTTCCCAATGGTCAGCAATTTCAGAACGCCACTTATTAGAATCACTTTCAGAAATCTTTACATATCTTAAATAATGATTAAGAACAGCGAAATATAAATCGTCAATAACTTCATTTTCTTCAACTGACAATCTTACAAACTCAACAGCTCTATCTTGTCTAATCTGCAACTCACATCTTACCCAGTGAGAAATCTCATCTTGTTTATTGCGTTCAGCTGCTTTATCATAAATACGAATAAAAACAGAGCCGGAACGCTGTCCGTGAGTTACACAAGTACCAGAGTCAGAGAGATTAACACCCCATTTGCGAGTTTTAGCGATAAAATTATGATTTAAAGTATCTTTGACTATTTCATCAAGATTGAGATAACCGGAAAAATCATCAAAAGCAACATCAATACGAGTTACTTTTGCACCCGGAACAGAAAAAACAAATTTAAAAAGTGAAAGAAAATCGCCATTGCCAAGGGTTTCAAATGTTCTACAGCCTTGACCGGACATTTCAAGCATTATCAATCCTTCGTGCTGAACTCCGCCAAAATGTATAGAAATATTAGAGAATGTCTCTCTGTACTGCCAACCATAGAAACCATAAGAACGCTCCCACGGAACATCAGACAATCCGAGCAATTCGACAATACCAGTCACTGTAGTTTCAGAAGATTTACAAGGAATTGTAGCAGAAAACCAGTCAATTATAATTTTTTCTTTTGTATCCATAAAAAAACCCCTTTTCCCTATCAGTTCAGTAATTCTCCATCAGCAAATCATATTGCAAATCAGACTTCACGCAATAACAAATCGGATCAGGTTCGTAATTGTGTGAGCGTCTTTCTGAATTTAATCTTGCAGCTTCTTTTTCAGCATCCTCTTTCTTCTCAAATGAAGCTAATTTTGTGTAAGAAACATCATCCCAAGTGTAAACCTCATAAACATTAAACATCATAAAAATACCTCTCTTTGATAATATGATTGGATTGTATGTAGAGGGGGGCTATTAGCTTGCCCCCCTAACGGAGATTTGCTCTCCGAAAAAAACTTTTGATTTTTTGGCTATGGGGACCCCGGCGGAAAAACCGCCACCCCATAGCCAATATTTAATCAACCGTTTTTAAGGCTCTTAATATAACGCTATAAGTATAATAGCCAGCTACTGCTATAAGCCACAATGAAAGCGTGTCAACAATAAAATCTAATGGAATAACCCAATTTATGTACTTTAAATATGGCTGAATGGGGGTATTATCAAGCAGCTTAAAAGGACTATCCGGTAAAAGGTCAATAATACTTTTAAGCATTTCGTATAAAGTATCACAAAGCCAATTCCAAATCTCGCCGAAAACATTCATATTATTGTGCTCCTATAATTTTTCTTGAAATCATAACAAGAGCAAGAACAAACATTGCTCCGGTGAAAAATCGTATAATTTTTATTTGTTCTTCATAATCTGAAAAATCAATTACTATTTCCTCATCAATTCCAAGTCTTGCAAATTTAAACGGCATTACAAAACGAGGTGCTTCAGCTTCAGCTTGTAACCCAGAAAACAAATTATAAATATCCCAAGGTAAACAGAACGGAAATTTCTCTTTAAATAATATTTCAGGTAAAGACAAAGACGGTATTGACGGTTTATTAGGCTTTGTGTCAGGATTATCTTTTGTATCATCTTTTGTATCGTCTTTCGTGTCTGTCTTATCTTTTGCTATATCGCCAGTATCAGTTAAAGTCTTATCTCTCACATCAGAAGGTGAAAGGTCTATAAGGTCGTCAACATCAAGAGGGAAAGCGATAGAACCGGAACCCGCATCAGCTATTGAATCACTCCAAGTAGTATCAGTACCAATATAATCATTACCTATAGAAATAGCAGGGTCACAAGTAAAAACCTTAGTTAAAATATCATCTGTAATTTTATTAGAATCACAAGGAATTAAATAATCAGTTCCAAAAATAGTGCCGTCATCGCATACAATATTACCAAACGAACCAGTAATAGTATATCGATGTCCTTCAATGCTCGTAACATTAAGCAGTTCAGAGCCATAATACATGAGAGTAACAGGTTGTGAAAAATCAAGTCCAGCAATTAAACTTCTATAGCTATAACCTAAATTAGAACTAGTTCTATACCCAAGATTAATTACAGAATCTTTTAATGTGAATTGATATTGATAATCATAATATTTAATATAATTTAACATATAAGGATGTGAAGATATAAGAGAATAGAAAGAATACTGTGTACCTAATATAGATACTTTCATAATAACATTATGAGTATTAGAAGAAAAAGCAGATATAACTTCATCAGGGAAATTACCTGTGCGATCTTGTCCTACAAATTCAATCATAGTACTGCCAATTGTAAATGCAGTATAACTATCTCTTGTGACTTGATAATCAAAATCAAGTGAACCATTTTGCTGTAATAGAGAAACAAAACTATCATAATTTTTAAAAGTCGCTTGCGGTACACTAAAATCGACATAACTAGAATCAGCTATTACAGATGGATTAAAAATAAAAGAGGCAATAGAATCAAATATTTTTTGCCATTCACTTGCTAAGCACATAATTAAGCCGTTTGTTGTTACTGTATAATACTCTTTTTTTGCGTCGTACTGTTCTTTAGCTTTATCTATTATGCTTTTCGTATCAGAATCAACAGAATTATAATACCGTCGTGCCGTGCTTTGTGCTGCCTCGGCAGATGTAAAAGTAACACCACAAGCAACCATTATACCTATAACAAACATAATAATTTCTTCAACACCTGTTACAGCGTGAGCCTGCAACGGCTCAAGAATACCACCAAAACAAACAACAGTTAGAAGACATAATAACAATGACAATAACCTTTTGCCAATTTTATGTTTTTTCAGATACTTCAACACTCTGTTCATTGTTAAAAGCCTCCTTAATTTTCGATTTATCAAGCTTAATATTCGATTTATCAAAAAAGCTTGATTTCAAATTAGTTTTATTAGTTTTGTTTTGTACATCTGATTTCTTATCATCAGTAAAATTAAATAATGCCATTGTATCGTAACAATCAGCAATTTTCTTATTAAATCTCTTAAGCTGCGTTGAAGTTTTAATTTTACAAGGATACCAATATTCAACGCAATGGAAAAGACCTCTACAAGCTATAGAAATAAGAGCCATAGCTAAATTCCAATTACGCAACGCTCGGTGTTTAATGTCATATTCAAGCAATCCTCTAATTTGCCTGTCAAGCATTCTGTCATTTTGAGCAATTAAGATTACATCAAAATTAAAATGTCTATGATTCGCAAAAAAATTTACCCATTCCATTCGATCTTTGCGGTCAAACTGACGAGCATTAAACATTATACTTGCTTCATCAATAACAATGAGAGTTTGTGCTTTAAGTTTGCCAGGTTTATGATTTTCTTTTGCAAAATTCAAAAGGAAATTAATAGTAAAGTCACTATTACGGAGAAAAATAAACTTTCCCAAATTTTTACGATTTTTATAGTATTTTTTTACATTAACCGGATAATTAGAAATAACATTACGACCGGAACCAAGCCAATGAACTATATCAGCGGTAGCGTGATAACTTTTGTATGAACCCGGAGTACCACTATAAAGCGAAATTGCCATAAAATCACACCTTTTAAAAGTTTAATAGGTTCGTAATTTTTAAAATATCAAATCAGACAAATTGCCTGATTTAATATTTTAAGAATTACTATTAATGCAGCATAACAAGATTTTGATTAAGAGGAAAGTTTGTAAATAAGGTTTAGCATTTCCGCAAGCGAAAATGCTTTTCTAAACCCGCCCACCGGAAAACTAGCAAGAAAAAATAATAGAGCGAGTCCCCAATCCGCCGCAGGCGGCACTACGAACGCCCATTTTAAAAAGGCTGCTTTGTCTGAAAAAATTTTTTAAAAAAAGCTCCTGCGGAGGTCTTGACTCTCCAAAAGCAAATGATTTAGCAGCGTTGCCGAGCAACTCAAAAGCTAAAACTTTTTTAAGTTACTCGGCTTAAACATTTTATCATTTGCTTTTTCCGAGTAAAGACTAAACTTTTTTTAAAAAATTTTTTCAGAGAATAGAAACATCAGACTTGCAAAGATGCCTACGGCGTGCCTCACAATCTAAAAGCTAAAAATTACAAAACAATAGGAGCAGGGCATTTAAACCCTGCCCCTAACGCAAAGAGGTAAAAACAATTAACGACCAATCAGACCACGAACAAATGAAATGCCTTTCTTAACTGCAATAACTGTGCCGAAGATTGCAAGACCGACCGGAAGAGCGAGAACGATATAACCGAGAACATCACTCTGAATACTCGATATAGCCGTTGAAAAACTACTCTGAAGGTCAGACGAACTTGTAGCAGCACCGGCTTCCGCTGCAAAGCTGGAAACGCAGCTAACAATAACCATAAATGCAGAAGCTACAACTATTGAGAATTTTTTACCATTTCTTTTAAAAAAAGACTTGATTTTTGACATTCGTTTATCCTCCTTTCTTTAAGATTTTATATTCAAAAGACTAATAGCCTTGCGAACACCGAAAGATAAAAGTGATAAACAAGTATAAAGTGCGAAACCAATTCCAAAACCATAAGGAAAAAGTTCCATTAAGAGAGGAATAAAATTCATTTTGTTACCACTTCCAAAAACTAAATGCCTTAGCGGCTAATATTCCGACAATTAAACCTATTAGACCAATTAAAACTTGAAAACCTTGTAAAAAAAGACCGTTGCCGAGTTCATCAATCGTTGACATTTGTTTTTACCTCTGATATTGAATCAATAACAACAGAATGAAACTTACAATTTGAACAAACATCCTCGTCACCGCATTTGAAATCTTTATTTTTCTTACTTTTCAGCACTTTAAGAAGATAAGCAAAACCAACTCCGCAGCCAAAGCCGAGAATTAAACTCATTATTTAGTCCTCCTCAATTATATTTTCTACAGGCAATTCGTGAAACATTGAAAGTACCTCATCGGAAGGTCTTAAAGGTTGAATTAAAACAACTTTTTGTTTATCGTTGAAATAGAGTTCTGCGAATTGACCGAATTCTATACCTTCAAGGACTTCATCAGAATCGACTTTAAATTTTTCAGACTGTAACCCAACAACACCGTCCGCAGGAGAAATGCAAAAAAGATTGATGAAGTGAATGTCGTTGCCGTCTTCGGTGCGAAAATCTCCGATTCTGTAGCCAACTATTTTTTTAACATTTGCCATATTCCTGTCTCCTTTCCTGAATAAATTTTGAATAAATTTTATAAGGGCACTCGGAAAGACTTGACATTAAGTAACTTAAAAACTTATCAGTGTTACATACTCCTTTGCAAGCGTACAGGGAGAATTACTCTTATTTGTGTCTTTTTTATGTCGCATAAACCGAGTGTTTATTTTATTTCATAAATATCATTAATATCAATAAATCCGATTAAGATATCTTCAAATTTTAAAATTAAGAATCCGTCTGAAATTTGATAATTTGTGTATTCAACAATGAAATCGTTAATTCTAATTGTACAACACGGAATACCATTTTTTTGGTTCTGGTTTAAGCACCAAAGGTGACGAAGTAGCTGTATTAAGTATTCTTTATCCATTTTTTATGTACCCTTTGCTTTATTTTTCTTTAACAATGTGAAATTTGAATAAATCGTCATAATCAACGATATAAGAAACATCAGAATTGCGTTCAGTTAAAAGAACTTTGCAACAATTAACAAATAAATGAAATTCATAACCACTACATTCAAGCACATAAAAACTGTCACGCTGATATTTGAAAAAGAAGAAATCTGATAATTTTTTATTTAAAATCTCATGAAAATAAAACTTACAAAGCTTAACCATATTTGTTTTATTTACATTAAGCTTAAGTTCTTTGAATTGTGTGTTTTCAAGCATTTTTATGTCCCCTTTAAGCATAACAACACATATTTGTGTTGTTATGTTGTGTATAAACACATATATGTGTTTTAATAATTATATTGTAACACATAATCGTGTTAATTGCAATACAAAATTGTGTTTTTTGTGTAAAATATTTTCAAAGGGGTGGTGAATTTAGTGAACAAAAAGCAAAGGTATTATAATAGAATCAAGGACTTACGAGAAGATAAAGATCTAACACAAGCAGAAATAGCAAAACGCTTAGGTTTATATACAACACAGTACCAACGATACGAAAGAGCGGAAACTACAATACCCGCAGATATTATAGTTGATATTGCAAAGTTCCACGAAGTAAGCACAGACTATATTTTAGGACTTACTAATGACCCAACACCAAACTACAAAGTTGGCGTAAAAAATCAGCTAAGTATATCAGGTAAAAATAAAATACATAATATTGAAATGAAATAGGAGAATAAAATGAACTGGGGAATATTAATTGTAATAGGTATTATAGTAATAATATTAGAAGTAGCATCGCAAAGCGTTAGAAATAAGAAAACTAATGAAAAGTTACAGCAAAGCAAAAACTTGAGTGTTGATAAGACAAATACTGTAGATGTTGAAGAAGAGAAAGAAGAAAACATCAGCGTTGATGATTATAAATCGTATAAGAAAAAGTATTTGTTTACAAAGAACGAATTTTATTTTTACAAGCAGTTGCAGAAGATTGCAGAAAGCAAAAATTTACTTCCTCTTGCAAAAGTCAGACTTGCAGATTTTGTAGAAGTTAATAACAAATCTGAATATATGAAATACTTTGCAAAAATCAGATGTAAGCATATTGATTTTTTATTGCTTGATAAAGAAACTTTGAAAATTGTAGTTGCAATAGAGCTTGACGATAACAGCCACAGCAACGAAAAAGACGAATTTAAAAACAAACTTTTTGAACAGATTAATATACCTTTACTAAGATGTAGAGGTATAGGTACAATTGAAGAGCAGTTACAAACTATTTTAGCAAATTCAAACTGTTAATCATGATGTCACTGGTTCGAGCCCAGTTGGGGGAGCCATAACAGAGT
>ERZ773210.280-NODE-280-length-64101-cov-11.785076_pt1 | contig 64101 bp, 64 predicted proteins | sample MGYA00580528_ERZ773210 | MGnify/ENA primary metagenome ERZ773210 (study PRJEB29015, sample SAMEA2737769) | human gut metagenome | biome: human gut; feature: human-associated habitat; material: faeces | place: China | collected 2012 ...
TTACTATATTTCCTTCTGCATCTTTTACATCTACATAAAACTCTCTGTCTCCAGCACTTCCTTTTGTCCATGTACATGTATTATTACTACTAAAATTCTGTACAAGTCCCCAGGTCTTTGTTGTTCTGTTATACACTATAAACTTATATGTATAACCTTCTTTTCCACCTGTAGCCTCTGCTGTAAATGTTACATTAGCTTCTGTTTCTGTCTTTGTTACGCTTATTGCTAATGGTTCTTCTACAACTCCTGTTGCTGGTATCTCTGTTACATCTGTCTTCGCATCACATACTGTACAATGGTGGCTCTTACTTCCTGGTGTTGTCTCTGTTGGCTCAACATCTATTGTCCACTCATCGCTGAAGCTGTGTCCCTTTGCTGGTATTGCTTCTGTGTATGTCTTCTTGTCACATGTTCCTGTTGTAGATGTACATGTATATGTAAGCACTCCTGCCTCTGTACATGTTGCTTCCTTTGTTACTTTTGATACATAGTTATGTGTATGTGTCTCTTCTGTTGTTCCATCTGGTGTGTATACCATATAGAAAAGATTGATTGCATCTCCCTTTGTTACAGTTACAGCACCCTTTGCAACATCTACTGTTACTGTACCATCACTGCCAACTTTTGCTTCTGTACCGTTAATCTTTACACTCTTGCCAGAAGCTGCCGTTGTTCCGCCAAATACAAGTGTAAGCTTTCCAGCAGATGGTGCTGTAAAACTTATATTAGTCCTGCTTTCCATCTTAAGACATGTTGTAAGTGTAAGTCCATTATATGTTACTGATCCCTTACTATCTGATGTACTTCCTGTAATACTATAGAAATCACTTGTCATTCCTGAAGCTGTGAAATTCTGTACATAGCTTCCTTCTGATGGTGCTGGTACATCCGGCTCACTTCCCTTAACTGGAATAACTGCTGTTTGATCAGCCCCACATACTGTACAAGTATGTCTCTTAAGACCTGTCTCTGTCTCTGTTGCTTCCTTTTCAACTACCCACTCACCATATGTATGAGCAGTCTTTGGAATTGACTCTGTATATGTCTTCTTATCACATGTTCCATTAGTTGCTATACATGTATATGTAATAACGCCTTCTTCTGCACATGTAGCCTGCTTAGTTACCTCTGATACATAATGATGATAATGTGCATTAGGATCAGCCGCATTAATTGTAATTGAATTAATAGTCATCTCCTTAAATGTTCCTGCTGCCGGATTAACTCCATTGCTGCCTGACTGAATATTACATGGCATAATCATATATGTTCCAGCTGGAAGTCCTGTAACAGTACCACTTCCTACCTGGAAGCACTCACCAGACTCATTAACAAGGCATCCAGTTGTTGTTAATGCTTCTGATGCAAATGATACAGTAACATCAACTGTTCCACCCACTGTAAATGCATATACTGTCTTGCTAATCTTTCCTGGTGCTGCTGTATATGGATATTCAGAGATATTAATTGGTGTTACGCCAGGTGCACAATATGATAATAATGAGCACTCTGATGTAGTAACTTTCCCTGATGTCTTAACATTCTCTGGCATACAACCATTATATGCCTTAAGAACCTTAGCTGCATCTGTGACGCTTGTCTGTAACTGATAATCACCACTTGGAATGTATGAAAGTGATGCATTTGTATCAAAATTCTCATATTTGTTACCAGATGTAACCTTTGTTGACTTATCTGTAACAACTGTTCCTGTCATCGATCCAATACAAGATGAGAATGAATCATTATAACTCTTAATTGCTCCAGATCTTACATCCATTGGATTCTTTGTCATGAAAAATAAATTGTATTCTGAATATATATAAGCATTAGCTCTTGTATTCATAGCATAATCTGTTGTTCCAATAAACTGGTTATTGTAGAAATGCATATTTGCCTGACGTCCAAGAGGCTGTCTTGCCGCACATCCCTTCCAGATATTGTGATGATATGTAAGATTATACTGTAATGATGTATCTGATGAACCAACAAGGTTAGTCTTATGGCATCCTTCAAAGTAGTTATATGAAACTGTTAAATATTCGCCACGCTTGAAATCACAAGAACCGTCACCTTCAGCTTTATCTGATTCTGCAGGTCCTGTTATAGAAGGGCTGTAAAACTCATTGTTGTGGATCCAGCATCTTTCAACTGGAGCTGTTATAACAGAGCCATCCTGAACACCTTCCATACCAATAGCATCTTCTGGCTGATTCATAAATGTGAGGTTACGAACCTCAAAGCTCTTTCCTAATCCAGCTGCTGTTGTTGATGTCTCAGACATAAAATGAATTCCCCATCCATCCATAGCTGCATCTGTACCAACACCTTCAATTGTTACATCCTTTGCTGACTTCATACGTGCCATATGACCATTGTCGCCAATACTTCCACCATAATCATTACAATCATAATCTGTAAGGCCATCAATAAGTCCTGCATTAGCTGCTGCCCATGTTCCTGTCTTATAAAGACCAGACTCTGATACTGCTCCGACCATACGAATTACTAATGGTATATTATTCTCAGCAAGTAACTGGAGAATACCCTGATTAGTATTACCCTTACCGTAATATGTCTTTCCTTTCGATACCTTCTTACACTCTGTCTCATGACCTGCTTCACCACATGCCTTACCGACTGAGTTAAGAATATTACCAATGCCTGAAACTGTTACTCCACCATAAGAAAGTGTAACTGTGTTCTTGTTTTCATCTGTTACATAAAGAACAATTGCATTATCCTTTAATGTTCCGTCATCATTATATGCACCTACACCATCAGTATAATTGTAATGCGCATATCCAGATCTGTCCTGTTCATTAACCTCAATACCTGACTGTGTATATGTGCCAGTCTTTGTTGTTACAGTAAGAGTATATGTGCCTGGCTTTAATCCCATAACATCGACTCTTACACCATCGCTTGTATCTCTGACAAGGTACTCAAAATCTTCACCTGTAAGAGATCCGCTTACTGGACCTGAATAAGATACTGCTGTTACATCTGCGTCCTTAACGCCTTTGATTGTAGCATACATCATTTCATTCCAGCCCCCAACTGTAGTAAAACTTGTAGCAGAGGCTGCATAAGTCATACTAGGTGCTGCTATTGCAAGATTACTTACTACTAATAATCCAGCAACCACCTTTGCAAAAACTTTTCTAATTTTTTGCATAATAGCTCTTCTCCTTTATATTATTTTTAAAATGCATTGAATTGTCTATTGTGAACATATACAACTCAAAACTTGCATTAATGTTAACACTTTTACACAGATTATTCAAGCTTTATTCATACTTTATTCACATTCCTATATACAAAAGAGGCGTTCTACCATCCAACAACATTATACCTCTTCTGCTAATTAATATTATATTTAACTCTTGATTCGTTAGCAATCCAGATAAGTGTCATAGAAGCCTCTAACTATCTCATTATATTATTACAGAAATGCTATCCTATATTCATCATAATACAGTTTTTTGTTATTTATTTTTTATGGGATGAAATTAACTGGTTCATACAAGTCTGTATCCGAATAATCCCACCATTCTCCCTTATAGCCTGTAAAGCCATTATTTTCCATAGTGTTCTGAAGAATCATCACATTCTTCACAGCTTCTTCATCAGCTATGTCTGCATAATTGCGGTCTGCTTTCAAGGAAAAAACATCAAATTCTGTAGGCATTGGAATCTCATCTCCATTAATGTCAACCATTGTTACATCTACCGTTCCACCAAGATTGTGTTTTCTCATTCCTTTTGCCGGATTAGCTACATAATTCGGATCTGGATACACTTCCCACAACTTTTCCTGCGCCTCAAATGGCCTGTATGCATCCCATATCTTCAGACTGTACCCAGAAGAATTCAGCTCTTTCTGCACATTTGCAAGTTTCTTAACTGTACCATATCTCAGGTATGCATCTGTGAAATCATATATTTTTACTCCTGTAAAATTATTTTCTGTTGCATACATTAATTCGACATATATATCCGGTATGTATTTTTTCACAAGTACATACTCATCATCTTCCAGTTCTTTTTCTGTTGTAGCTTCCTGTGTTGTAATTTCCTGTACTGCAATCTCCTGTATGTTCGCTGTCTCTGTTTCAAATGTATCATCTATTGTTACATTTTTCTTTTGTCCACACGCTGTCATGCCTGCCGCTATCAGCATTATTACTGCAAATATTTTGGTAAATCTACGGTTCATAATCATTCGTCTCTTTAATACATTTGTAATTAATATACCACATTTTAATCATAATCTTCTCATGTCTGCCATATATTTTGTAATAATGAATATGAAGGGCAGGTTTCTTTGTGATGAGTCAGACTAAAATCGTTGTTATTCCACTTAAAAAGCTCCTTATTGGAGCAGTTATCGCTGCTATTGTAATAGCATTTGTTATATTCGCTGTTATCCGTCTTGGCAGCAAGGATTCTGATAATTCCAGAAACACTACTCAGCCTAGGAGCAGCACTGTAAATGCTTCTGCTTCTTCTAATATTGAAACACCCCTTGATAATGCCGACGCTCCTAAATTCTGCCCCGGAGTATATACCGCTTCTATCCTGTTAGATGGCAATCCCGTTGACATTCAGGTCACAGTTGATTCTTCTAACATTAACAGCATTGAGCTTGTTAATCTTTCCGAGTCAATCACTACCATGTACCCTAAACTGGCGACTTCATTTGATGAAGTTGCTGCTAAAGTCATGGAAGCTGGCACAACCAACATAACCTATGATTCAGCCAACAGATATACATATTCCGTCTTTATAGAAGCAATAAGCGCAGCCCTTAAAAAGGCTGCGCCATAAAACTCACTAAAACAAGCTTATCTCGTCCCCATTGCTGACATTGACAAATCCTTTATATCCACGCTCTTCAAGCTTTCCGAGGAACTTACCCATCTTCTTAGGCTTTACATATAATGAGCATACCTTACCTTCTGCTCTGTATTTTTCTGCTATTGCATAGGCTTCCTTAACCTGTCCCTCATCATACATAACAGCAATCTTATCTGCTGATGCCTTAGTCTCAACGCCATTCTGCATAAGGATTGAGAAGATTCTCTCGAATCCGATTGAGAATCCAACAGCGCTTACCTGCTGTCCTAAGAACTTGCCAATAAGGTTGTCATATCTTCCACCACCTGCGATAGCACCCTTGAAATCAATACTTTCAACTTCAAATACAGTTCCTGTATAGTAGCCCTGACCTCTTACTAAAGAAAGGTCAAATACAACATCAAACTGACCGTCTGAAAGCTCATTTACTGTATTAATGATTCCTCTTACACTCTCTGCCGGAGCTTTATCATCCAGTATAGCTTCAACACTTTCAAGGCTTATCTCCTGTGCACTTGAAACACTTCCAAAGAATCCGATAAACTTCTCAATTGCAGCAGCATCAAAGCCCTTATCTGTAAGCTCAGCCTTAACACCATCAAGTCCGACCTTATCCATCTTGTCAAATGTAATGCACACACTGTCAAGCTGCTCCTCTGCAAATCCACAATTCTGAAGGAATGAACGGAGAAGTCTTCTGTCGTTAATCTTAACCTTGAAATTCTTCATGCCAATAGCCTTAAGGGCCTTGGTTGTTGTAAGAATAAGTTCAACCTCTGAATCTGTAGAATCAGAACCGATAATATCAATATCACACTGAACAAACTCACGAAGTCTGCCCTTCTGTGGTCTTTCAGCCCTGTACACTCTGTCCATCTGGATACATTTCATAGGAAGAGTAAGCTTGTCCTTGTTGTTAGCAAAGTAACGGCTGAGCGGAAGTGTAAGGTCATATCTTAATCCCATATCAGCAATTTCATTCTCACAGGCTGTTCCTGTCTTAGGATTTTCCTGAAGTGAACTTACAGCCTTCTCAAGCTTATCGCCTCTCTTCATAATCTTGAATATAAGATTTAAATTCTCACCACCATCACTCTTATCAAGGTTCTCAATATCCTCAATAATAGGTGTTGTAATGTGTTCAAATCCATTAGCAACATATACCTTTAATATCTCATTCTGAAGGTAATCCCTGATTTCAACCTCATTAGGAAGATAATCATTAGTACCCTTAACTGGTGTTATTTTCATAATTGTCTCCTCATTTACACACTAAGGCAGATAACCGGTATTCTCCAGCCATCTGCCCCCATTTTTAATACTTAAAATAACTGATTAAGCTTCATCAATTGCCTTACCAATATCATGTCTCATATATTTGTTATCGAAATCTACCCATTCAGTAGCTTCATAAGCCTTGGCTCTTGCTTCCTTAAGGTCCTTGCCAAGTGCTGTAACACCGAGAACTCGTCCTCCGTTAGTTACAACCTTGCCTTCTTCGTTGAATTTAGAACCTGCATGGAATAAGAAATAATCATCCTTACCCTTGAAATTTTCCATTCCCTTAATCTCGAAGCCCTTCTCGTATGCGAGTGGATATCCGTCAGAAGCAAGAATTACACATACACATGCGTTATCTTCAAACTGAAGGTCAACCTTATCAAGAGTTCCATCAATACAAGCCTCAAATACATCAACAATATCATTCTTCATTCTAGGAAGAACAACCTGTGCCTCAGGATCACCAAATCTTGCATTGTACTCAAGAACCTTTGGTCCCTTTGGAGTAAGCATAAGTCCAAAGAAGATAACTCCCTTAAATGGTCTGCCCTCACTCTTCATTGCATCAACAGTTGCCTGATAAATGTATTTCTTACAGAACTCATCAACTTCCTTAGTGTAGAAAGGTGATGGTGAGAAGTTACCCATTCCGCCTGTATTAAGACCCTGGTCACCATCCTTAGCTCTCTTATGATCCTGAGCTGATGACATAATCTTAATTGTATCACCATCAACAAATGAAAGTACTGAAACCTCACGGCCTGTCATGAATTCCTCAATGACAATTGTATCACCTGCTGTTCCGAACTTCTTGTCAAGCATAAGCTCATCAACACCTGCAAGTGCATCCTCTTTGTTCTCACATATAAGAACGCCTTTGCCGAGTGCAAGTCCGTCAGCCTTAAGAACGATAGGATATTCAGCAGTCTCAAGATACTTCTTAGCCTCTTTGGCTGATGTAAATGTTTCATAAGCTGCTGTTGGAATATTGTATTTCTTCATAAGGTCCTTAGAAAATGCCTTAGATCCTTCAAGAATAGCGGCATTCTTTCTTGGTCCGAATACTCTTAAGCCCTCTGCCTCGAATACATCAACAACACCACCGACAAGTGGGTCATCCATACCGATAACAGTAAGGTCAATACTGTTTTCCTTAGCAAATGCTACAAGCTTGTCAAACTCCATTGCCTTAATATCAACACACTCTGCAAGCTCTGCAATTCCTGCATTACCTGGTGCACAGTATATCTTGTCAACCTTAGGACTCTTGCTTAACTTCCAGCATATTGCATGCTCTCTTCCGCCGCTGCCTACAACTAATACTTTCATCTTAATTCCTCCGCATATCATTATCTATATACTTAGTCAGTAATCATTAATTAACATGTTCATTGGCAATCTTGTTAATTGCCTTAGGAAGAAGCTTCCATTCAGCCTGCTCCATAATTCTTTTCTGAAGAGTTTCAGGAGTATCACCATCAAGTACATCAACTGCCTTCTGGAAAATAATCTCTCCTGTATCCATTCCTTCATCTACATAATGCACAGTTGCACCTGATACCTTAACACCCTTTGCCAGAGCTGCTTCATGAACCTTAAGTCCATAGAAACCAACTCCGCAGAAAGAAGGTATAAGTGATGGATGAATATTAATAATTCTGTGGCTGTACTGATGAACCATTTTCTCTGGAATTCTTACAAGGAATCCTGCGAGTACTATAAGGTCAACATTAAGCTCATTCACTTTATCAAGTAATGCATCGTTAAATGCATCTCTGCTTTCATAGTCCTTTGGTGATATGCAATATGCTGGAATATTGTTATCCTTAGCTCTTGTGAGTGCATATGCTCCGGCATTATTGCTTATAACTGCTACAAGCTCTGTGTTAGTGATAGTTCCATCCTTAACCGCATCGATAATAGCCTGAAGATTAGTTCCGCCTCCGGAAACCATAACTGCAACTCTTAGCATAAAGTAACTCCCTTCTCGCCAGCTTCAATGCTTCCGATTACATATGGAGTCTCGCCTGCAGCCTTAACTGCTTCCATAACTGTATCAACATCAGCAGTATCAACAGCAAGTACAAGACCGATACCCATGTTAAATGTATTATACATCATATGCTCTTCGATATTGCCATCTTCTGCAAGCATCTTAAAGATTGGTGGTACTTCGTAGCTATCCTTCTTAATTACTGCCTTAACACCGTCTGGAAGCATTCTAGGTACATTTTCATAGAAACCACCACCTGTGATATGGCTGCAGCCCTTAACCTTAACGCCTGCCTTCTTGATTTCCTTCATTGTCTTAACATATATCTTAGTTGGAGCAAGTAATGCCTCTCCTAATGTCTTTCCAAGTGAATCGTAATATGTATTAAGAGATTCCTCTGTCATTGTAAATACGCTTCTTACAAGTGAGAATCCATTGCTGTGTACACCACTTGAAGCGATACCGATAAGAGTATCACCCGGCTTGATGTTCTCGCCTGTAATAAGATCCTTCTTATCAACAACACCTACAGCAAATCCCGCAAGATCATATTCATCCTGTGGCATAAGTCCCGGATGCTCTGCTGTCTCACCACCGATAAGTGCACATTCAGACTGTCTGCAGCCCTCTGCAACACCACCAACGATAGTAGCAATCTTTTCTGGATAATTCTTGCCGCATGCGATGTAATCAAGGAAGAATAGTGGCTCTCCACCAGCACATACAACATCGTTAACACACATAGCAACTGCATCAATACCGATAGTATCATGCTTGTCCATAATGAAAGCTAACTTAACCTTTGTTCCACATCCGTCAGTTCCTGAAAGTAATACAGGCTCTTCCATCTCCTTAATCTTAGCGAGTGAAAATGCACCTGAGAATCCGCCGATTCCGCCTAACACTTCTTCTCTCATAGTAGACTTAACAGCCTCTTTCATTAACTCAACTGACTTGTAACCTGCTTCAATATCAACTCCAGATTTCTTGTAATCCATGATTCTTTCTCCTTCAATATTATGATAAATGTAAGTTAATGTAACTATTCAGTTACTAATTAATAATTCTTATAACCGACTTCCTGAAGTCTGGCATCCTTCTTCTGAACACTTTCCTTAAGATTCTTAGTATAATCCTTAAGCCTTTCAAGAAGTGCTGCATCAGATGTTGCAAGAATCTTGGCTGCAAGAATACCTGCATTGGCACCACCGTTAATAGCAACAGTTGCAACAGGAATACCTGTAGGCATCTGTACTATTGAATATAATGAATCTCTACCGCCTAGTGATGTTGTGTGCATTGGAATACCAATAACAGGCATTGGGAAAATAGCTGCGCACATACCCGGAAGATGTGCTGCCATACCTGCACCTGCAATAATAACCTTAAATCCCTTCTCCTCTGCACTCTTAGCATATTCAAAGAATACGTCAGGCTCTCTGTGTGCTGAGATAATTGTCATCTCATACGAAATTCCTAACTGTTCAAGAATGTCTGCTGCCTTTGCCATAACAGGCATATCAGAGTCACTTCCCATAACAATTCCTACTAAAGCCATATTAACCTCCTATGTCCGATAGATATAATATTAAAATTAGTGAAAACACTAATTATCATTGTACTTTGTTTTAAACTTTGCGTCAAGATAAAGCCTGTTTACAGCTTACAATTATATATTTATGATTCTGTTAAAAATGCATCATTAAGTGCAAGCGTGCCATCAAGCACGAATCTGCCGTTCTTAATCAAGTCTGTTCTTGTTCCATCCTCTGCCACAACAGTAATATTACCAATCTCATCATACGGAATGGTAATATCGGTGTGACAGTTATAATAAGCCTTGTCCGGCTCCGTCTTACGAAGAAGTGAAACCTCATTATCCCTTGAGATAATCTCCTTGCCGTCCGGATTAGTTACATACACATCTTCTGCCCTTGAATAGCATGTGTCACCGACTGCAAAATGTGGTCCCATCTTTTCAACAATAAGAATCGGAAGCTTATACACAATATCATGCTTATTGGCAAACACATATGCTGTAGTGTTAGTTCCTATAGCAAACTCTCCGAGCGGTAAAGTTTCATGGTCATATAACACATTTGCCTTGAAAAGCTCTCTATTCTTAGCTTCATCATCAAAGTTAGTGCATGTGTAGTCCTTAACAAATCCGTCCTCAAACCATACCGTAAGATTATTGAACTTAATATCATTAAGATATACACTGCTCACATTAAGCACACCTGTTGTTTTCTTAAGCACAGGCGATGTAAATACTTCTCCAAGCGGAATATTAACGTCCGCAAGACAGTTCTCAAATACAGTCTGCGTCTTATGGTCGGTTATCTTCATAATAGAAACCTTCATGTCTGTGCAGTTTCCGTTAGCTCCTTTAACCTCAACATACTGTGCTGTATCAAGTACATCAATAAGTGCCTGCTGGATAGCTTTATATTTGTTATAATCAAGGGTATTAATCTTAACAGTACCCTCGAATATTTCCTCGAAATTCTCTCCAATCTCCGGTATCGGATAAGCAATTATTGTAAAGCTTCTCTCCTCACCTTTAATATACTCATTAACAATGCTTCCCGCGTCATTGCTGTATTTCACAGAAAGCTTCTGCTGCTTTGCATCAAGTGTTAAAGCCTCGCTCTTAATCTGTGGCTCAAATGGCACTTCACCAAACACCTCCATAACAGCAGGTCCACCATGCACCGCTGCAAGCTCTTTGTTCTTCTCATATGCAAGCTTTAATGCACCAGTCTTTCTCTCAACAAATTCGCCATCCATATAAAGTGCATTGTCAAAACGATGGTCGAAATCCATCTGCTTGTTAGGATTAGCTCCGTAATAGCCAACCTTAATGTTAAGTCTTTTATTAATCGTGTTGACCGCTGCCCTGTATATTGTAGGCTTAAGTCCAAGCTTTTCAAAATTCTTAATCTCAGCCCTCACAAGTCTTTCAAATCCCAGACAGTATCTTATATTAACTGTTTTCTTCTTAGACAAATCCTTGCCTGTAAGCTCGAATCCGATTCTGTACCCTTCTGTAAATGTGTCTGCCATCTTCTGGATTTCTTCTTCACTGAGCGAACTAAGATACTCTGCTGTCTTAGTCTCATTGTCAGTAACATACTCACCGAATCTGTACAGATATCTTACATCTGTAAGGTCAGACTCCATAATTATCTTAGTTGCAAAATCAAGTTCAGGGTCTAACAGCTCTCTTACCCGGTACTCCATAAGGTCATCACTGTAATCACTAACATACCAGTATACAGACTCTTTCATCTGCTTATAATCTGGCTTTCCACAGTCTTCCTCAGTCGATGCACACATGCAGTACACTTCAACAAAAAGCTCCATAAGTGCTGTCATTTCTGCCATTCTGCCTTCATATGCATACACAATCATTCCTCTTATCTCGACGTAAAGGAATGACAAAAGCCTTCCCTCTGATAGCCCTAACTTTGAAGCTGCATATGCCGGGTTAGCGTAGCTTGTCTCATAAGCCTTTCCAATTACATCTTCATACAGACCTGTATTCAGATTCTTATATTCTTCAAGTGAATAATCTCTGAAAACATCAGCTTTTAAGTCAGCCGCAAGCTTATCCATCTTAAGGATAAATGTGGCAATACATTTGAAATAATCCGCAAACCCATCCGTCTTAAGCCCAGGTTCCTCTGCTATCTCTTTAATTCTTTCTATTGCAAGAGCGTAACGCTCTTCTACATTATCATTAAACAATTTCTTTCTCCTTCTGCCCTGATAAGGATTATATTCCCATTAAGAATACTGCTATCATAAATACTGCTATTACCCCACACAGCATTGAACCAAATCTCGAAGTTCCGTAGAACTTATTATCTTCTTTGAAGCTGATTAGTCCGATTACTGTTCCAATTACCGCTAAGATAAGGCTTAATATTCCAAGACTTCCTACTCTTAAGCCGCCTTCTCCTGCCGCTTTAAAAGACAGATACACTCCGTAACCCAAAGAAAGCAATGACAGTATTCCCATCGCAGTCGATATCAAACCACCAAGTGCCTGACTTTTATCAGAGAACTTGTATTTATTAAAAAGTTTCATTCTTTCACCTGTCCTTTTTACTAAACATTTTAACTATTCTGTATGCTATCGCATATACCGCATAACCGCACAATGCACCCAGTACATTAAGTACAAGGTCATCAACATCAAAGCAGCCAACCTTGCATATAAGCTGTACTGTTTCTATTGTAAGCGACAGTGCGAATCCATATGCAAATGTAGCAAAAACATTAATTCTGCCATTGGAAAGCCACGGCACGAATATGCCAAATGGTATGAATGCCAGCACATTTCCAATTATATTAAGAAATGCTATCCAGCCAAGCGAGTCAAAATGTCCAAGATAACGCCAATAGCGCCTGATTTCCGTGAACAGTGTAAGATTGTATTTGTAACCGCTGGCTATCTCTGCCCTTCCCATTCCTTCTGCGAAAAAGACTACATAAAAGAGCAGAATCATATATATAACAAAAAGCGCCCATTTTATAAGCGTTACATAATGTTTCTTTTTCATAACAAATCTGCCCGGCAGGCATAATTAACCCACCAGGCAGTTCCCCTTCACTAGAATAAGCTATCTGATCTGTGTGCAAGAAGTCTTGCACCATTAATAATCATCATTACACCTGCACCGATACCAAAGAGTATTATCAGTATACCAAATACAAGATTAGAAGCTCCTACGGATTTTAATTTCTTATAAAGATTCTCTTCCATAATTAACCCTCCATTAACATCAGTCATTCAACTTCAGTTATTCAACATCAGTTTTATGCGTTCTTAACACCATATTCTACGTAATACTTGTCGATTGCTGCCTTAAGTGCATCGTCAATAACTACCTTGCCCTCACACTCTTTATTGTAAAGGTGTTCTACAACATCTGCCATAGAAACAATTGCGCTTGTTGGGAAACCGTATCTTTCTTTAATCTCCTCAAGTGCGCTTACTTTACCGCCAAGTCCTACTTCCATACGGTTAAGTGATACCATAAGTCCTACAATAGTAACATCTGCTGCCCCTCTTACCTTAGGAACTGTCTCTTCCATTGACTTACCGGATGTTGTTACATCTTCTATCATAATGACTCTGTCGCCATCTTTTAACTTGCTTCCAAGGAATCCTCCCTTATCAGCACCATGATCCTTCTCTTCCTTACGGTCTGAGCAGTATCTTACTTCCTTGCCATAAAGCTTTGCATAAGCAACTGCTGTAACTACACTGATTGGAATTCCCTTATATGCTGGTCCGAACAGTACATCAAAATCATCACCATATGTTTCATGAATAGCCTTTGCATAATACTCACCAAGTCTTGCAAGCTGTGTTCCTGTAACATACGCACCTGCATTCATGAAGAAAGGTGACTTTCTTCCACTCTTTAAAGTAAAATCCCCAAACTTTAACACATCACTCTCTACCATGAAATCTATAAATTCCTGCTTATACTGCTCCATTATATCCTCCTTATTCAGCCCCGCTGTCCGGCGGTGCTGCTTCATATTCAATATTGATTTTTATTTTATCATAAATGTTTTCCCGTTTCAATGCGTCTTTGACACATTAAACCTGCATATTATAATCTGCACATCAGAATTCTATATAACCCTTCCATGATAATCTGGCAGCCAGAAATCCTTAAAACCCACTAACAATTGTCAAGCTCATAATTTACCTTCAAACTTAAAAGCACGATTTTTATATTTCTAATCACATATGAGATATTCCAGCACATAATCGCTTCTTTCATTTTCTTTTAAATCTCGATTAACAAAGCTCAAAACTCCTTCACCATAATTTCATCGTCAATAGTAATTTTGTTTTTTATTATCTTAAACCACACAGCAGAACCATGTATGTATTCCGAAAGCATATTACATATATCATTTTTATATTCACAATCTCTTAAAAAGCTTAAGTCTATAGTATTGTATTGTTTCATTTTTTCCGTATTTTTGTCAAATCCCGAATTATTATCAGGATATTCATATTCTGTTCCAAAATTCTCATTAGGTATCTCGATATCCATATATTTATCACCATATATGAGCATATATCTTTTTTTCCAATACTAGACGAGCCTGTTTCTTCTATCTGCTGCCTGAGACAAAGTGTATCCGGTGAATTATACCAAAATAAAAAATATTCATCTTTGCTTTTGACAACCTTATCCCCTGGAATGTCTAAATATCCCGTACGATTATATGTATCAACAATATTCATATCTGCTATTTCTTTTTTTCTTTCTTCTGAAATATAATCATATATATAATTCATAATTTTACCCCGCATCTCTTTATTAAAGCACATTAATAATTAATGCCATATCAACGCTACAGCAAATGAAGCAGCTATTATTGCTGTCATACATTTTTTCTCTTTATACCGAACCCATGATATGTTAATCATCATGTTCCATTTCTGCTTTTTCTTTTATTCTTCTTCACAAAATTTCATAAATAATTCCATAGCTTCCTTAGACATTCCACCCCATGCACTGTTTCTCTCAAATATCTGGTCAATAACCTGAGAAAAATCATTTGTTCTATATGTAATATCACCTTCATAATATCCCATGAATTCGCCATTATCATTGGAGAAGCATACTACTTCTCCATCTCCTGACATTTCTCCTATAACCGTCAGATTATCTGGCATAAAATTATGATGGAAATCATCTGTTCCCCAAAACATTGCACTCGATCCATCAATCAGACATTTTTCTGTAAATCTGAGCCATTCCTTATATGTCTCTGGAATCTTTACGCCATTTGCCTCCTCCCATTTATTTAATTTATCTTCATCTATTGGTTCATTAAAATATGTTTTTCCAAGTTCATCATCATTGTCCCGCTTGTCACACCACTCATATAATTCTTCAATCTTACTCTTTAAACTGTTATTTTCTGGTATCCCTATCTTTGTATACATATTTATTATCCTCTCTTTCCTCCAAAAACAAAAAAGCAGACAACATCACATTCCGTGACATCATCTGCAACTCAACCATCTTATATCTTCAATATATCCAATACTCCCCAGACTAATGAATCAACTTAGACTTGTAGCTTTGTGTCCCTGCATTTCTGCAGGTTTACCCCTCTTTTGTTTTTATAAAACTACTCATTTATTATGTTATCATGGATACCAAGAGATTTCAACTGTTCAAATATCAATTTCTTAACGCTGTAATCGGAACAACAAATACTCCATCAGGTCTTTGATATGCAGCATTAGATAATCCACAAATAACACATAATGAATCTGGTGCAATTCCACCATTTGCCTTAATTTCATTTTTTATTTTTATAAGATTCTCTGCTGCCATATCTATTTGGTTTGCACCCAATTTGATTTCGAATCCACACCATTTTCCATCAGGCATTGCTATAACTGCATCCATTTCATTGTTATTATAATCCTGATAATGATACAATTCTGCATCAAATGACTCAGCATATATTTTCAAATCTCTTTCACACAATGCTTCGAATAAGAATCCCAATGTATTTAAATCATTCAGTAACATTTCAGGTGTCGCATTTAACAATGCGGCTGCTAATGATGGGTCTGACAAATGTCTCTTTTCTGCCTGCTTAATACGGATTGATGATCTAAGCTTAGCCTCAAAAGGTTTCTGATTGTCTGTGAGGAAAAGTCTTTGGAAAACATCTTGATAAGCAGCAACTGTTTCCACATCAATATCTTCATCATCTATTTCCTTAATGTCATTTTTTAATTTCTTATTTGTTACAGTTGTTGCCTCATTTCTTGCAAGTGAACGAAGAAGCAGCTCCATTTTATGCTTATCTCTTTTTACATTATCAATTCTATAAACATCATCGTCTAATACAGCCCTGATGTACTGTATAGGAAGATATGCCGCCTGTTTTAATTTTGTCTCCTGATTAGCAGGCCAGCCTCCTCTTATAATGAAATCAATAAGTTTTCTCAAGTCAACCTCACCTGATATTTTAGGTTCTATTCTACCCTCACATATATCTTTTAAAGAAATATCTCCACTGGAATTTCCACTTTCAAATAATGACATTGGTCTCATTCTCAATTTTGCAATTCTTCCAGCTCCGCTATGCAATATTCCTTTATGATTTGGTGTCGCAGAGCCTGTCAATATAAACTGCCCTTTATTACCGCTTTGGTCAACCTTATACCTGACAGCATCCCATAACTGAGGAACTTCCTGCCATTCATCAATTAATCTTGGAGTCTCTCCCTCCAAAACCAGCGATGGACTCATCTGCGCCAATTGTCTATTCTGGAAATTACCATCTGGATTGCCAAGCATAATTTCACTTTTACAATGATATGATGATGTCCAGGTTTTTCCACACCACTTCGGTCCCTCCACACATACTGCACCAAATGCCTCTAAATAACTATCAATTATATTGTCAATCAGTCTTGGTCTGTAATCCTTTCTTTCCATATTCTCTCCATTCTATTCTTATATATCATTAATATTATTGGTTTAAGCTTAATCTATATACATTTTCTTCTTCATCATTATAATTCAACCCGATTAATTTTTCAATTACAACCCGACAGATTTTTGATTTCCAATCCGATTGTTTTTGTATTTTCAATCCGATAGATTTTTAAATTTCAACCCGATTGTTTTTCAACATCATTTCCTTATAGCAAATAGTTTAAAACTCCCTTCACATTTCCCTTGACCTAAACCTGACTTTAGGTGTTATCATATAAAATGTATTAAAATATAAGACAAGGAGTATCAGAAAACATGTATATTGAGAATATTAACAGTCCCGCTGATGTAAAGAAACTGAACATTATACAGCTTAATGTGCTTGCAGAAGAAATGCGTCACGCCCTTCTTACAAGAGCCAGCAAACACGGCGGACATTTTGGTCCTAACTTCGGTATGGTAGAAGCAATCATCGCCATGCATTATGTATTTGATTCGCCTAAAGATAAAATCGTATTTGATGTATCACACCAGTGCTATCCACACAAGATGCTCACTGGAAGAAAAGACGCATATCTGTATGAGGAGCATTACGATGATGTGTCAGGATACACTAATCCTCACGAAAGCGAGCATGATTTCTTCACTGTAGGCCACACTTCAACTTCTATAAGTCTTGCCTGCGGTCTTGCCAAAGCAAGAGATTTAAACGGTGAAGATGGTAATGTAATCGCTGTTATAGGTGATGGTTCTTTAAGCGGCGGCGAGGCTTTGGAAGGTCTTGATTTTGCATCTGAATTAAATGGCAACATGATTATTGTTGCTAACGATAACGATATGTCTATTGCTGAGAATCACGGTGGTCTTTATGCCAACTTAAAGCTTCTTCGTGAAACAAATGGACAGGCTGAATGTAATCTTTTCAAAGCAATGAACCTTGATTACATCTATGTTGATAAGGGTAATGATATCGCTTCTTTAATTGAAGCATTTGAAAAGGTTAAAGACACTACAAAAGCTATTGTTGTCCACATTAATACGCTTAAAGGCAAGGGTTATGCACCTGCCGAACAGAATAAAGAAATATGGCACTGGCATTCGCCTTTTGATATTGCAACCGGCGAATCTCTTTCCAAGGGCGAAGAGCCTGATTTCGCTGACGCTTCTTTAGAGTATCTTTTAAAAAAGATGGACGAGGACAAGAGTGTTGTTGCAATTACTGCCGGAACTCCTACTGTCATGGGATTTACTGCTGACATGCGAGCTAAAGCAGGAAAACAGTTTGTTGATGTTGGTATCGCAGAGGAAACTGCTGTTGCATTAGCTTCCGGTATCGCTGCTAACGGCGGAAAGCCTGTATTTGGCGTTTACAGCACATTTTTACAGAGAGCCTATGACCAGATTACTCAGGATGTATGTATCAACGGAAATGCAGTAACATTTGCAGTATTTGCAGGTTCTGTATACGGAATGAACGATGTAACTCACCTTGGACTTCAGGATATTCCTATGCTTAACAGCATTCCTGGTCTTGTATATCTTGCACCTGTTACTAAGGAAGATTATATTGCTATGCTGGACTGGTCTTTAACACAGAATGAGTATCCTGTTGCTATTAAAGTTCCGGGCGGCAGAATGATTTCAACAGGCACGCCTGTAACTAAAGATTTCAGCAAGCTTGACACTTACGAGATTACTAAGAAAGGAAGCAGAGTTGCTATTCTCGGACTTGGAACTTTCTATGAAACTGCTGTAAAAGCCGCTGATATTCTTAAGACTTCACACGGAATTGACGCAACTGTTATCAATCCTTACTATATCTCAGGTATTGACGCAGACACTCTTAATGAATTAAAGAAAGACCACGCAGTAGTTGCAACTCTTGAGGACGGCTACCTTGAAGGTGGCTTCGGTGCTAAGATTGCAGCATACTATGGTTCTTCTGATATGAAGGTATTAAACTTCGGTATTAAGAAAGAATTTATCGACAGATACGATGTCGCAGAAGTATTAAAGGACAACCATCTTACTCCTGAACAGATTGCAGAAGATATCGCAGCAACATTATAACTATATTGTTTCATTATAATCGAAAAGACATGGCAATCATTTTTATCAATGACTGTCATGTCTTTTTAGATTAATGACCGGTAAAAAATCACTTTACGCAGCCTATAAGTTCTTTAATATCTTTTACATTATTCTTTTCCATATATTCCCTGATTCCATCAATAACCTTAATAGTTGTATATGGATCATTAAAATTCGCTGTTCCAACAGCAACTGCACTTGCACCAACCATAATCATTTCAAGTGCATCCTCTGCTGTTCTGATTCCTCCCATTCCGATTATAGGAAGGTTAATTGCATTGGCAACCTGATAAACCATTCTTACTGCGATTGGATGAATAGCAGGTCCTGATACACCCGCAGTCTTGTTAGCTACTGCAAATGTTCTTCTGTTCACATCAATCTTCATACCTGTAAGAGTATTAATAAGCGAAACTGCGTCAGCACCACCTGCCTCTACAGCCTTTGCCATCTCTGTAATATCAGTAACATTAGGGCTTAACTTCATAATAACCGGCTGCTTTGCTACCTTCTTAACCGCCTTAGTAATAGCTTCTGCAGAAGATGGAACCTGTCCGAAAGCAATTCCACCCTCTTTGACATTAGGGCATGAGATATTGATTTCAAGAAGGTCAACTGGCTGTTCGCCAAGCTTTTCAACAGCATCCACATAATCTGCCTCAGATTTTCCACAAACATTAACAATAATCTTAGTATCGTACTGTTTAAGAAATGGAATATCTCTTTTTACAAATGTATCAAGTCCCGGATTCTGTAATCCGATTGCATTCATCATCCCACCATAAGTCTCAGCAATTCTTGGTGTAGGATTGCCCGGCCACGGAATATTGGCAACACCCTTGGTTGTCACTGCACCGAGTCTGTTAAGATCAACATATTCTCCGTACTCCATGCCTGAACCGAATGTTCCGGAAGCAACTGTCACAGGATTCTTTAATTCAACTCCTGCAATATTGACTGACATATTAATATCGCTCATTACAGTTCTACCTCCTTAACATTAAATACCGGACCTTCCTTGCACACTCTCTTATTCTTAACCTGAGAATGGTCGTCAATCTCAGTTGATTTACATACACATGCAAGACATGCACCAATTCCGCATGCCATCTTCTCTTCTAACGAAACATAACATGGAATATCATTCTCAAGTGCATATGCCTTAATTGCACGAAGCATAGGAGTTGGTCCACATGCAAATATAACATCTGCCTCAACCTTTTCCTGTTTTACAGCATCTAATACATTTCCCTTTGTTCCAACACTTCCATCTTCAGTTGCAATATACACATCTGTATCAGCAACTGCTTCAAAATCTTCCTTAAGGAAAGTCTGGCTGTTTCTGTAACCAACTACAACATTCTTGTGGCAGTCTAATCTTCTTGCAAGCTCAAGCATAGGAGGAACACCTATTCCGCCACCGAAAAGAATAGCCTTATCAAAGCTTCTGCCTTCTGCCTTAATCTCTGCAGCAATTTTTCCCAGATTATAACCATTGCCAAGGGGTCCCTGAATATCAAGATATTCTCCTGCCTTCATCTTAGAAAACTCTTCTGTTCCCTTGCCGGCAACTCTGAATACAATTCTTAAATTATTATTCTCAACCTTACATATACTGATAGGTCTTGGTAACATTCTTGAACCATCATTAGAATATACTGATATAAACTGTCCTGCCTTAGCGGCCTTAGCAATATCCTTTGTTTCAAACCATATTTCATAGACTCCGTCAGCAAGACAATCCGCCTTAAGAATCTTTGCATTTTCTCTGTACGCCATAATAATCTCCATTATTAACCTGTGTGTAAATATGTATAATTACTTGCCAAGTGCTCCGTTGATATCAGCAATCATATCAAGAGCAGCCTGTCTTGAAGCTTCTCCGAAATTCTTCTCACCAAACTTCGCATACTGTTCCTTAGTATATGCTGCTATAATTCCTCTTGAGCTGTTTACGATGGCTCCAAGTCCGTCAGGATTGAAGAAATCAACAAGATCCTTGCCCTGTCCGCCCTGTGCGCCATATCCCGGAACAAGGATATATGCCTTAGGCATAACCTTTCTTAACACTCTTCCCATCTCTGGATAAGTAGCTCCGACAACAGCACCGACATTGCTGTAATCTCCATCCATGCTTGAAGCACCCCATTCATTAACCTTCTCACCAACCAACTCGTATAATGGTCTTCCGTTGATAAGCTGATCCTGGAATTCACCGCTTGAAGGATTAGAAGTCTTAACAAGTATAAATATACCTCTGTCCTGCTCATTACAAACCTTGATAAATGGATTGATTCCATCAGAGCCAAGATATGGATTAACAGTCGCAAAATCTTCATCAAAAGGTGTAATTGCCTTAGATCCAACATTTACCTTTCCGAGATGTGCTACCGCATAAGCCTCAGAAGTTGAACCGATATCGCCTCTTTTAACATCACCGATAACAATCATGCCTTTCTCGTGGCAGTAATCAACTGTTTTCTTGAATGCCTTAAGTCCTTCAATACCAAACTGCTCATACATTGCAATCTGTGGTTTAACTGCTGGAACAATATCATAAATATTATCTATAATGCCTTTGTTATACTGCCATATAGCCTCTGCTGCTCCCTCAAGTGTCTCACCATACTGCTCAAATGCAGCATCTGCAAGATGCTTTGGAAGATACTTCATCATTGGGTCAAGTCCTACAACTATTGGTGCATTAGTCTCTACAATCTTATCAACAAGCTTCTTAATCATTAATCTACTTTAGCCTCCTTAATTCATACGCAAAATCACTTTATTTTACAACTTTGGGACTTCTCTTTCAATAAGAATTTCAGTTCCATTATGATCTGAGTATACAACTCTTCCATTAACAATTGTATATAACACTTTTCCATACACATGCTTTCCTTCAAATGGAGTATTCTTTCCCTTTGAAGCAAATCTGTTGCTGTCAATATCATATTCCGCTGTAGGATCAACAACTGCGATATCTGCCACCTTTCCTGGTGCCAATACACCTCTGTCAATTCCTATAATCTTAGCCGGATTATAACTCATTTTCTCTACCATCTGTAATGGAGTAAGTATGCCTGTTCTTACAAGTTCCGTAATAGTAACAGGAATTGCTGTCTCAAGGCCTACAACTCCGAATGGAGCTTCATCAAAAGGCCTTGCTTTCTCAGTCGGATGATGTGGTGCATGATCAGTTGCAATAGCATCAATTACACCTGAAGCAAGTGCCTCCTTAATTGCCTTAACATCATCAGCTCTTCTTAATGGAGGATTAATCTTAAAATTAGCATCATCACCATTAACTGCTTCTTCAGTAAGGGTAAAATGATGTGGTGCAACCTCTGCTGTCACATTAATCCCCTGCTCCCTGGCTGTCTTAATAATGAATACAGACTCCTTATTAGACACATGGCTGATATGTAGCTTTGCCCCTGTATTCTTGGCAAGAAGAATATCTCTTGCAACAATAACATCTTCTACCGCATCCATTATTCCGAAAAGACCGAGTTCCTTGGCTCTCTCGCCCGCATTCATTACACCTCTCGCTGCAAGGTTAGTATCCTCGCAATGTGCAAATACAGGGATATCAACCTCTGCGGCCTGTCTCATAGCCTGTCTTGCAGTTCTCGCATTCATGATAGTTCCACCATTATCACTGACTGCAATGGCCCCTGCATCTTTAAGTGCCTCGAAATCAGTAAGATATTCTCCCTCCTGACCCGCAGTCATGGCTGCTATTGTATACAGATTAAGGTCAGTAACCTCTTCCGCCTTATCGGTTACATACTGTAACATATCAACATTATCAATTACAGGTTTCGTATTAGGCATCATGCACACAGTTGTGTAGCCACCTCTTGCTGCAGCTCTTGAACCTGTTCTTATAGTCTCCTTATGTTCAAGTCCCGGTTCTCTGAAATGTGCATTAAGGTCAACCAGTCCTGGCATAACCATGCATCCTGATGCGTCAATTACATCATCCGCCTGTGATTCGTCAATGTTCTCCTCCATAGATGCAACAAATCCATCTTTGATAAGTACATCCATAACTTTGTCTGTTTTACTTGCAGGATCAAGTACTCTGCCTTGTTTAATCAATATGTTCATTCGCCCAATCTCCCCTCTAAGTTATTTTCTTCAAAGACTTTAGCTGGTACAGGTTTACCAAAGTAATATCCCTGTATGTAATCTACTCCAAGTCTTTTGAGCAAATCATACTGCTCCTTATGTTCAACACCCTCAACAACTATCTTAGTTCCAATAGTCTTCGAGAGATCAACTATAAGCTTTACAAATGCCTGTGCATAATCATCTTCCACAATATCGTCTATAAATGTTTTATCAACCTTAATAATATCAAGAGGAAGTTGCTTTATATAATTAAGTGAAGAATATCCTGTGCCGAAATCGTCCAGTGCTATTCTAGGTCCCAGTTTCTTGAGACCTGTGATAATTTCCATAACTCTATGCATATCATTAATTGCAAATGATTCTGTTATCTCAAGTACAACATTCTTAGGATTAACTCCTGTTTTTTCAAGAATTTTCTTGATATTCTCTACAACATCCTTCTGTAACAGCTGTACAACCGATAGATTAACATTAACATAGAAATCCGGATGTCCATTATCATTCCACATTTTACAGCGTCTGCATGCTTCCTCTAGAACGTAATCACCAATTGATGTAATTAGCCCAAGATATTCTGCAAGTGGGATAAACTCTCCAGGTCCCATAAACCCCAGCGCCTTGCTATCCCATCTGACAAGTGCTTCACATGATGTACACTGCTGCGTATCAGCATTCACAACCGGCTGATAGAATACTACGAATTCGTCTATTCCTGTAGAAACCGCCTGTCTCATACTGTTCTCAATATCAAGACGCTGGGAAGTTGCACTCTCTACTTCGCTGCTATAATATACATATCTGTTCTTTCCTGAACGCTTGGCTGCATACATCGCAACATCTGCCATTCTTGTTATCTCATGTACATCCACGCTGTTGTCAGGAAAGAATGCTATTCCCATACTCATTGTGCAGAAATACTCTGTTTCCATAAGATACCATTGTTTATTGAATAATAATGTTATATTGTTAATAACCTTATCCAGATCACCAAAAAGCTCCGGTTCAACAATTATTACAAATTCATCTCCACCCATTCTGTAACAATGTCCCCGAAGTCCTGGAATACCTGCAATCCCCGCTGCTATCTGCTGTAACAGAATATCGCCATACTGATGTCCAAGCCCATCATTGATATGCTTGAAATCATCCAGATCTATAAATAATACAGCTCCCTTATTACCGTTCTGCACTGAATCTTTTATTGCTTTCCTTAAATCAACCTCGCATTTCATCCTGTTGTATAAGCCTGTAAGAAAATCATTGTGTGCCTGATATTCTATCTTCTGCTGGTTCTTTTTCTTCTGTGTAATATCAGCTGCTGATGCAGCAATTGCATTAATCCCACTAATCCACACCAGCTGTGTGAACTTCACCTCAAACCACAGACCTGATTCCGTATTATATCTTTCCATCGGTGTACCAATTCTACCCTGTACATCACCACTTTCCAGAGCATTGTGTATACAATCCATAATTGTTCTATGGATTTCCGGCACTCTTGCCGCAATTCTGTTCTCAAAAAGCACCTCTCCTGAGTCCGTAGCACACACAACAATTCCAGAATCTATATTATCAAGAATCTTCTGTACAACCTCATAGGAAGACTTCCCTTTATAAATAATTGTTCCACTATCCGTTATGCCTTGAAGCCCCATACCTATGCCCTTACCCCTTCTCAAAACATTACTTTTACGCCATATAAATATTAATAATATTATAGCTTATTACGAGCCTTTTGAAAACTCATATTTTTAATTTAACAGATAATTAATTGTTTTATATCAGATGGGGTGTTATTATATCTTTATATCAATTTATTTATGAGGATTATTATGGATATTATTAAATTCAACACAACACTAAAAGCTTCTGGAAAAGATTATTCCAGAATAGTTTTCTGGAACAGATTCGTACGAAACCCTATCGAACTTATATTGTCATGGACACCTGCAGTTATATCTATCGTGCTTCTGTGTCTGCATTTTTACTCAAGCTTTCTGTTGATTCTTTATGCTGTATGTTGGTTTTATCCGTTATATATATTCGGATACCAGTTCAAGTCAAGCGTGAACTATCACCTGAAACACAGAGATCCATCTGAGGAAGCGCCTTGTACTATAACTCTTATGGATAATGCTATCATGGCTGATATTCCTGACCATAACCTTGTATATACATACGAATGGAATCAGTTCACTAATGTTTACAACAAATTTGGCTATTACATGTTATTTAACAAAGGACGCATGATTGTCATGTTAAGCCAGAAGGACATGCCAGATGACATTAAAGCTGCTGTTCCTGCCTACATCAAGTCACATGTTGATAGAAACATTTGCAAAATCAATTTCTAGGAACTATAAAAAAAGCGTTTCAACCAGTTAAAGTTGAAACGCTTTTTTATTCTTAATTATCTTGCAAGCCATCCGCCATCAACAGCAAGTGTAAATCCATTAACGTAATCAGATGCAGCCGATGCAAGGAACACAACCGCTCCTTTCATATCGTCCGGAGTACCCCAGCGTCCTGCCGGAATTCTGTCTATAATAGCTTCGCTTCTGTCAGAATCACTCCTTAACTGTGCTGTATTATTAGTAGACATATATCCTGGTGCAATCGCATTAACATTAATATTATGGCTTGCCCATTCATTACACATAGCCTTTGTAAGACCCATTCCTGCGCTCTTACTTGCTGTATAAGAAGGAACCCTTATTCCACCCTGATATGAAAGCATAGAATTAATATTAATAATCTTACCACCATGTCCCTGCTTAATATACTGCTTTGCAAATGCCTGACTTAAAAAGAATACCATCTTCTGATTTACCTGAATAACACTATCCCATTCATCTTCCGTAAAATCAATAGCATCATTTCTCTTAATAAGTCCTGCATTATTAACAAGAATATCAACTTGTCCATATGCAGCAAGTGCTCCATTAACAATAGTCTCAATCGCTGCCATATCCGAAAGATCTGCTATAACCTCTGTGAATTCTCCTCCATCAGCTTCTATAAGCTTCTTCGTATCTTCACATGATCTTCTCGCAACTCCTACAACTTTAGCTCCTGCCTGTGCAAGTGCAACAGACATTCCCTGTCCAAGTCCTGTATTAGCACCTGTAACAACTGCAACTTTTCCATCAAGTCTGAATGCATTAATTATAGACATATTTTACTCTCCTCTAAATATATTAATTAAAACCTATTATATTATTAGCTATCTTATATCCCTGCTTAGACACCCATCTTCCTGCAGCTGTCGGAATATTAACAGACCATCCTAAAAGGCTGTGTCTTAACTTCTTATAAAGTGCCTCATCCTTATCCTTGGCATACTGCCACAAAGCCTTTTTCTTTTCAAGATGTTCTTTTGTTCCAGATACAATAAGAAAAATAGATGATACTTCCATCATAATTCTTAAGTAATTAATCATATACTTTCTGCAATTGATATTCTGAGGGTTCTCTGAAATGAACGAATCAATCATTCTCCTATTAACAGATAGCTGCTGGTCAATACGCGAAATCATGACACTTTCATTAACCGACTGATCTTCTCTTCCAATAAAATATCTGTAGAAATTCGTATTAACATAATACATTTTCTTAACATATGGAAGCGGCTCAAATACAAATATGTTATCAACATAAAATGTATGCTTAGGGAGCTGTAATCCGCAATCCTTTAAAAGCTGCGTTCTGTATACCACAGTATGCATAAGAATGTACTGGTCAACCTTAAAATCGCCAATATTAATGTCATCCCATGTAAACATCTGTCCAACTGGAAATACATTCTCATAATGAATAACTTTCTTTCTCTTTGCTCCAACCTTCTCATACACATAGTTAGCGATAACCATATCCGGCTCTTCACCCTCTTCAAAACTTCTAAGAGTCGCAAGCATCCTCTTATAGCTCTTGGAATCTACCCAGTCATCACTGTCAACAACCTTAAAAAACTTACCTGTAGCATGCTTAAGCCCCGTATTAACAGCATCACCATGTCCACCATTCTCCTGATGTACAGCTTTAACTATTTCTGGATATTCCTGCTCATAACGCTTTGCTATCTCATATGTATTATCCTTTGTTGAACCATCATCAACTATAATAACTTCAACCTCATCCCCCCCAGCAATCACTGTATTAATACAATGCTCCATATACTCTGCTGAGTTATAACATGGTATTGCAAATGATAATAATTTACCCATCAAATTTCTCCTTTACATTCTGTCAGGGCATTCAATTGCAAGTAAATCAATACACTGCTCAAGAATGCTCTTAGTAAGGCTGATAAGTGCAATATAACTTGCCTTCTTAACCTCATCCGGTTCTGAAAGTATCTTATTATTGTGATAAAAACCATTAAATGCATTAGATACTTCATATATGAACTGACATATCTTATGTGGTGCGTTATCCTTATATGCTCCATCAATCATATCTGCAAACTTAATAAGTGATAACGACAGATTCTTCTCACTTTCTTCTTTTGCACCCATAATCTTAAGATTCTCAAGACTTCCGCCATTCTCCTTATATTTGTTAAGGATAGACTTAATTCTTACAATTGTATACAGAATATATGGACCCGTATTACCTTCAAATGAAGAAAATCTGTCAATATCGAATACATAATCTTTAGATGCCTGATTAGAAAGGTCACCATACTTTAAAGCTGCAAGACCAACTATCTTAGCTGTATCTCTTGCTTCTGATTCCTCAACAGTTCTGTTAGACATAATCTTCTCATATACTGCTTCATCAATATCAGCTATAAGATGTTCAAGTCTCATGACACCACCCGAACGTGTCTTGAATGGCTTGCCATCCTGACCATTCATAGTACCAAAACCTACGAATCTCATATCCGCATCAGGTGCTACAATTCCAGCCTTCTTGGCAGTTCTGAATACCTGTGTAAAATGCAGTTCCTGTCTCTTATCTGCAAGATAAATGTATGTATCCGGCTTATATAACTTTTCTCTTTCAACAATAGTAGCAAGATCAGATGTAGCATAAAGGGCTGCTCCGTCAGACTTTCTTACGATACATGGAGGAAGTTCTTTGGTATCTCCTTGCTGCTGTATGTCAACAACAGTTGCTCCCTGACTCTCATGAGCGATTCCATCATCAATCATCTTATTAACCATATCATCAATGTATGGCTGCGCATCAGACTCTCCCTTCCATAAGTCAAAATGTACATTAAGATTGTCATAATTCTTCTTAAGATCAGCCTTAGAAACATTCATAATATGATGCCATATAGCACGGCAAGCCTTGTCTCCGCTCTGTAACTTAAGTGTTGCCTCATGAGCTCTCCCTGCAAATGCTTCATCCACCTTAGACTTAGCTGAAGCAGCCGGATAAATCTCTTCAAGCTCTGAAATTGTAAATGGTGCTTCCTCTGGATACTCACCGGTAAAACTGTCATCAAAATATGGCAGCTCCGGTTTTCTGTCTCTTAACTCTTCAATGATAAGTCCCATCTGAAGACCCCAGTCTCCAAGATGAACATCACCAATAGTCTTATTACCAACAAATGTGTTAATTCTCTTAACACTCTCTCCGATAACTGCTGAACGAAGATGTCCCACATGGAGAGGCTTTGCCGCATTAGCTCCACCGTAATCTACGATAACAGTCTTATTGCCCTCTGAATTAACATATCCAAACTTCTCTGTTTCAGACATCTCATTAAGATATCCAGCCAGGTAATCTTCACATATATTAATATTGATAAATCCCGGCTTTACGCTTTCAATCTTAGAAAACATCTTGTTGTCTGCAAGCTTTGCAACAATCTCATCTGCTATCATAAATGGTGCTTTCTTGTAAGCCTTGGCTGCCGCCATTGCACCATTACACTGGAATTCACACAAGTCAGGTCTGTTAGATACAGTTACCCTTGCATATGATTCATCATAGCCACACTCTGTGAACACACTCTTAAGTTCATCTGTAATTAATTCAATAATTGTCTTCATTATTCTCCACCTTTAATATTATCTAGTAAATCACCTTAACAAGGAACAGACCATAGCTCTCTGCTGGAAGTGACATCTGGACATTCTCTCCGTCAAGACATCTCCTGACATCTTCCGGTTTCTTTAATCCGTTACCTACATCAAGCAGCATTCCTACCATATATCTTGCCATGTTATGAAGAAAATCATCCGCTTCAATTCTTATGTATGCTCTTGTTCCTTCATACTCTATACTTATTCTCTTAATTGTTCTTTCTGTACTCTTGCTCTTCTTAGCTGTTGTAAATGCTTTAAAATCATGCCTGCCTTCAAAATATCCTGCAGCTTTTCTCATCGCATCAAAATCAGGCATATCAAATGTATGATAAGCATATTTCCTTCGGAACACATTGGCTACATTGCCTGTATCCAGCCTGTATTCATATATCCTGAGTCTGGCATTCAACTGGCTATGAAATCTTTCATCAACCTCTGTCACTGACATAACTGCAATATCTCTTGGCAGATATCTGTTAAGATAATTCTTCAGTTCAAATGCTTTAACTTCTTTCTCAAGCTTGAAATTAGCAGTCTGGCAAAGTGCATGCACACCCTTCTCAGTTCTTGAACCGGCATACATATCAACTGTTTCTCCAGTCATTCTGCTTATTATCTCTGTAAGCTTACTCTCTATTGTATTGGTGCTGGCATCTTTTCCAAGTCTCTGCCATCCATCATATCTTCCACCATCATACTCTGCTTCAATACGGTAATTATACATTATTCGTTGTCCATAACCTTTTCTATATCATTCACATTAAAATATATTATATTTAATTTATTATACATCATATAGTTATTTAATAGCAATAATTTCAGAAGAAAATACATTTTGCTTCTGAAAAAAAACACCGGGCAGAATAATCTGCCCGGATGACAATTCTTACTGATAATTACTTATCCTCAACTGAATAGTTAGGAGCTTCCTTAGTGATATGAATATCATGTGGATGACTCTCTCTTAAAGCTGCTGAAGACATCTTAATAAACTGAGCTGTTTCCTGAAGTACTGGAATAGTAGGTGCTCCACAATATCCCATACCTGAACGAAGACCGCCCATAAGCTGGAATATAGTATCCTCAACAAGGCCCTTATAAGCAACACGTCCTTCAACACCCTCAGGAACAAGCTTCTTGGCACCAGTCTGGAAATATCTGTCCTTGCTTCCGTTCTCCATGGCAGCGATAGAACCCATTCCTCTGTATACCTTGTACTTTCTTCCCTGGAATAACTCGAATGTACCAGGAGCCTCATCACAACCTGCAAGAAGGCTTCCTAACATGCAGACATTACCACCTGCTGCGATAGCCTTAACGATATCTCCTGAATACTTGATACCACCATCAGCAATTACAGGAATACCATACTTCTTAGCCTCTGCGTAAGCGTCCATAACGGCTGTAACCTGTGGTACACCAATACCTGCAACAACTCTTGTTGTACAGATAGAACCAGGTCCGATACCAACCTTAACAGCATCTACACCAGCCTCACAAAGAGCCTTTGCAGCTGCACCTGTTGCAATATTACCGGCAATAACCTGAAGATCAGGGAATGCTGACTTAATCTCTTTAAGAGTTGTAATAATATTCTTAGAATGACCATGAGCTGAATCAATTACAATACAGTCAACACTTGAATTAACAAGTGCCTGGACTCTGTCCATAACATTAGCTGTGATACCAACAGCAGCACCTGCTAAAAGTCTGCCCTGTGAATCATGTGCTGAAGATGGATACTTAACGCTCTTCTCGATATCCTTAATTGTAATAAGTCCTCTTAATTTATAATCATCATCAACGATAGGAAGCTTCTCTTTTCTTGCCTTACCTAATATCTTCTTAGCCTCTTCAAGAGTAGTTCCAACAGGAGCAGTGATAAGATTCTCGCTTGTCATGCACTCCTTGATTGGTCTTTCAAAATGCTCCTCAAACTTAAGGTCTCTGTTAGTAATGATACCAACAAGCTTGCCATTATCATCTGTGATAGGTACTCCGGAGATTCTGAACTTACCCATAAGGTCATTAGCTTCCTGTAATGTATTATCTGGATGTAAGAAAAATGGGTCTGTGATAACACCATTCTCTGAACGCTTAACCTTGTCTACTTCTTCTGCCTGAGCTTCTACTGACATATTCTTATGAATAATACCAATACCGCCCTGTCTAGCCATTGCGATTGCCATTCTGTGTTCTGTAACTGTGTCCATACCTGCACTCATTAAAGGAATGTTAAGTTTAATATTCTTAGTGAGCTGTGTTGAGAGGTCAATCATATTAGGTGTTACTTCTGAATACTGTGGAACTAAAAGTACGTCGTCAAATGTAATGCCTTCACCAATAATTTTACCCATTTTGCTAAAATCCTCGCTTTCTGTTGTGTTTTAATATATAGAAAAAATCCGAATAAATAAATTAATCCGGATGTTTCTACGAGTCTCTGACATCTTAGTCAGTTTATAAATATGTTACAAGAGAATATAACAAAACTGCCGCTAAAAGTCAAACATTTTTTATAAATGTGCAACCCCATTACCAACAGCACTTATAATTGCTTCTTTCATTGAATCATCCGGAAGCATAAACAGTCTTATCATCTCATTGCTGTCATTGTCATATGTGTATATTACAATATCTCCTGGGTCATCTACTCCTGATGAACAATTGTATGTCCTTAACTGCTGTCTCGCCTTCCCCAAAGCTTCCTGACTGTTTACTTTCGCAACCAAAGTTGCTCTTGTAAGGTCAAAACTTCCCACATTCTTTCTCATAGACTTAGCCATAATCTTATCTATAGTGAGATTTCCATCAACATATGAATATTCATATTCAGCGTTATAATATTCAAATACAAATACCGTAAAGAATATAAATACAACAAGAACTATTACACCCAGCCATCCTGTCTGCACAATTGTTGTCGCTGCAAGCAGACATGCAATCACAAGTATTATTCTGTAAAAAATTGAAATCTTAGGAGCGGTAACTTTAACAATCTGCTCTACTGTTCCTTCTATCATAATTCAATAACCTTTCTTTAAAGCAATTTGCCCGGCGGGAAATTACCCACCGGGCTGTAAGTTTTAATTATTCTGTGGAATTACATCATTCCGCCCATGCCTGCACCACCTGCTGGCATAGCTGGAGCATCTTCCTTAATATTAGCAACAACTGATTCTGTTGTAAGAAGTGTTGAAGCAACGCTTGTAGCATTCTGTAATGCACTTCTTGTAACCTTAGCCGGGTCAAGGATACCAGCATCTATCATGTTGACATACTCTTCCTTGTATGCATCAAATCCTGTACCAACTTCAGACTCTCTTACCTTATTGATGATAACAGCACCTTCAAGACCAGCATTGTATGCAATGTGGAATAATGGAGCTTCAAGTGCTTTTAAGATAATCTGGGCACCAATCTTCTCATCCCCACTGAGTGTCTTAACAAGCTCTGCAACCTTCTTAGAAGCATGGATATAAGCAGAACCACCACCTGATACTACACCTTCTTCAACAGCAGCTCTTGTTGCATTAAGAGCATCTTCCATACGAAGCTTAGCTTCCTTCATCTCTGTCTCTGTTGCAGCACCAACTCTGATAACAGCTACGCCACCAGCAAGCTTTGCAAGTCTTTCCTGTAACTTCTCTTTATCAAATTCAGAAGTTGTCTCCTCAAGCTGTGCCTTAATCTGTGCAACTCTTGCATCAATATCTTCCTTAGCGCCTTCGCCATCAACGATAACTGTGTTCTCTTTCTGAACCTTAACAGACTTAGCTCTACCAAGCATATCCATTGTTGTATCCTTAAGCTCAAGTCCAAGTTCCTCAGAAATAACCTGACCACCTGTAAGGATTGCGATATCCTTAAGCATCTCTTTTCTTCTGTCACCATATCCAGGAGCCTTGACAGCTACAACATTGAATGTTCCTCTTAACTTATTAACGATAAGTGTTGTAAGAGCCTCACCTTCAACATCCTCTGCGATGATAAGGAGCTTAGAACCGCTCTGAACGATCTGCTCAAGAACTGGTAAAATTTCCTGAATATTAGAAATCTTCTTGTCTGTAATAAGGATATATGGATTATCAAGAACTGCTTCCATCTTATCCATATCTGTAGCCATATATGCTGAAATATATCCTCTGTCGAACTGCATACCTTCTACAAGATCAAGCTCTGTCTTCATTGTCTTAGATTCCTCGATTGTGATAACACCATCGTTAGAAACCTTCTCCATAGCATCAGCTACCATCTGTCCAACTTCTTCATCTCCTGCTGAAATAGCCGCAACCTTAGCAATCTGATCCTTGCCTGTTACCTTTTCGCTCATATGTGCAATAGCATCAACAGCACAATCAGTAGCCTTCTTCATTCCCTTTCTTAATACAATTGGGTTAGCGCCTGCTGCAAGATTCTTCATACCTTCATTAATCATAGCCTGTGCAAGAACAGTAGCTGTTGTTGTACCATCACCTGCAACATCATTAGTCTTAGCTGCTACTTCCTTAACAAGCTGTGCACCCATATTCTCAAATGCATCTTCAAGTTCGATATCCTTAGCAATAGTAACACCATCGTTAGTGATAAGTGGCGCACCATATGACTTATCAAGAACAACGTTACGTCCCTTAGGTCCGATTGTTACTCTTACTGTATTAGCTAACTTATTAACGCCTTCCTCTAAAGCCTTTCTAGCTTCAATTCCATATTTAATTTCCTTTGCCATAATAATAGCCTCCTAAATAAATATACTTCTTATATGTTCAAACCGCCCTCATCTGTAACTGACTTTGTCAATTATTCAATGATAGCAAGAATATCAGACTGCTTTACAATGATAAGATTCTCATCTTCATCAAGCTTAACTTCTGTTCCAGAATACTTAGAATAGATAACTTTATCACCAGGCTTAACCTGCATAACAACTTCCTTACCATCAACAACACCGCCAGGTCCTACAGCAATAACCTCTGCCTGCTGTGGCTTCTCCTTAGCCTGTCCAGGAAGGACGATTCCTGATTTAGTAGTCTCCTCTGCAACTAATGCTTTAATAACAACTCTGTCTCCTAATGGTACTAATTTCATTATATATTCCTCCATTCCGCTGTCTTCACATGAGAGTGAACCCTTCATGGCAGCATTCATATCTCTGTTAGCACTCATTCTTTCCGAGTGCTAACCACTGCACATAATGTAACACTTCATACTTTTATTTGTCAACAACTAATTCAAATATATTATACTTTTTAGATTTTATTAATAATTATTTCTTTATACCCATTTTTATAGTTTTTCCGTAATAGAACAGATACTGCTGTGCGAAACCGCCAAGGCCGCCAAACCGCTCCTTTGCAAATGCAGAAATCTTATCCTTAGGGGTATCCTCACCGTCAAAATACATTGTCTCCATTATTCTCTTAATCCACACATCAACAGGAAATGCTTCTTTCTTTCCAAGTCCGAAAAGACTTACGCAGTTGGCAACCTTCTCGCCAACGCCTTTTATTGTCATAAGCTCCTTAATACATGAGTCATACTCCATGTTCTTAAGTTCATTCTCATCAAACTGTCCTGCCATGTTTCTTCTTATTGCATCCATAATATAAGGTGCGCGGAATCCTGTCTTTAACTCTTTAAAATCTTCTTCACTCGCATTGGTAAGCTGTTCAAGCGTTGGAAATGTATACATATCTACTCCGCCATATGTCCCCTTATATGAACCAAACTTAGCAGATATATCAGCTACAATCTTCTTAATATGAGGTATCTGCTTATTCTGCGATATAATAAACGATATAAGAGTTTCAAAAAAATCCTGATTAAGAATTCTCACACCCCACATGCTTTCAATTGCATCCTTTAACTTATCATCTTTTTCCAGCAGTTTATTCTTAATTGCCGAATAATCCCTGTCCATGTCAAAATAATCTTTCCATACATTTACATATTCATCCTCTTCCGTGTCATAGAATGTAACTGTATCCGCCTGCTGCGAAACATGCAGCAAACGTCCCTTTGCTGTCAGTACATAATCATTCTCATCAAGCTTTACAAAATGAAAACACTGACCACATTCCAATGTCTGAGCCAGGTCGAAATCACATATATTTTTTAATTTATAATCCGACATAAAATTCCTCCATAAATATACTTTACATTTGCAATTATCTCGTTATACAATCGTATATGATTATAACAGAATTTTCAGGAGACCACACATGAAACACATAAAATATTGGGCGTCTCTTTTAACCGGAGTCGTAATTCTTGCATCCCTGTATGGCTGCACATTACCGTTTACGAATGATAACAGCTCTGACAGTTCTACAGAGATTTCATATACAGCATTTGACAATAAAGCAACTGACACAGAAGATATTATTAATTTCATTATAGAAGCTATGTCGGATAACCAGACTTCATGTAATATATTTGTTCCTGACTCTGACCTTATAGATGCCAATGAATGGCTGACAAGAATAAGCGGAATTGAGCAGATAAAATGTGAATACCGCAGAATTAAAGATGGTTATAACCTTGTTGTAACATTTGAATGCTGGGATAATTATGCAATTATTAAAGCTTTTAATTCAGGAAACACTTCTCAGTTAAACAGCCGTCAGGTTGAACTCTATAACAAATACATAGAAGTTCTTGCCAAAGTAACCTCCCCTGCCAGGAGCGATTATGAAAATGAACTGGCAATCCACGACTATCTTGTATCACATATAACATACATTGATAATGGTGGTTCGACATTCAACGCATACGATGCCATGATTAACGGAAAGGCTGTCTGCAGCGGTTATACAGAAAGTTTCAAAACATTTATGGATATGTTAGGAATCGAGAATTACACTATTTCAGGAAAAGCCGGTAACGACCAGCATATATGGAATGTCGTAAAAATTAACGGCGACTGGTATCAGGTAGATGTAACATGGGATGATCCTGTTGGCGGTTCACCGGAATATATTGACCACAGCTATTTCAATATATCTGATTCAGATATGGCAATCGACCATACCTGGACGTCTGATATCAACGATGCCAATCCTGCCAATGGATATATATATACATATCCTGTTCAGGCAAAGCTTCATTCTGTCGGAACACAGTATGACCTTGACAGATATATACTACGCTGCATCAAAAGCCGCTCAGACCACATTGAGTTCACAACTATATCAGACCTTGATTTAAAATCAGCCGTATCTAATGCGGGTGTCCAGCTATCTTATTCATACAAAGCTACCGAGCGAACAGGTTATACACTGTATTCTGTTACTTTTACGTATTAAGGCACATTTATAATGCAAGAAAGAAGCCCCACAGTCTTACTTGAGCTGTGGGGCCTTTATTATCTTATATTCTTCTTTCCAGGTTCATCCGCTATATACGAACCGTCCTTTATCATGGCTCTGACAAGAGAATCCTTTGCATTCTTCCATGGCTCATCAATATACTTGTGGTCGAACTTATTAATAAACCACTCTACATCATCCCTTACCCGCTTCATATTTTCTATATAGAGACTGTTAGTCGTCTTTATGAACTCATCTAACATATCACCCTTTAAAGAATTAGCTGCACGCTCAATAAGAATTCCATAATGTTTGGTACAGAAGCCTTTACTTTCGCTATATTTCTGTCTGAACTCAGCATCATGCTTATACATGTGAAATATAGTATCGAGATATCTTTCAAATGTATCCTCAATCCTCTCGCATACAAAGCAGGTGCTTTCAAGCTGCTCGGTATATACAGTCACCGCTGGCTTATCAGCCTTCTTAAACATTGACTTTCCTGCAACCTTACCATCTTGCAGACTTTCAATATCATTAATCACCCTGTCAAGATGTGTCTTCATGACAAGTGCAAAGCCTAGTCTGTTCTCACAGTCATACACTTTCTTAAGATGCTTCTGACAGAAACCCTTCTTGTCTGTCATGGCTCTTATATCATCCTCCATGTAGCTGGGTCCCATTGTATAACTTACTGCATCATCCTCTAATGCCTTATACATTGAACAAATCGGACATTCGCAATCTGATGAAAATGCATCATTAACAGGTATTGTATATATCTTTTCTTTCATAAGTACTCCTTTAATCAGTCTTTTATAAATGTATTCTATCATAATATTTTATTAATATCATTCTATTTCTTATTTTTTAAATTCCGGGTTATATGCATAGAAGTTCTTAGAATCCAGCTTGCTCTGTATAATTGACATTGCTTCACCAAATCTCTGGAAATGTACAACTTCTCTTTCTCTTAAGAACTTCAACGGTTCATACACATCCGGATCGTCGCGGCAGAGTCTTAACAGATTATCATAAGTACTTCTCGCTTTCTGCTCTGCTGCCATATCCTCTGCAATATCAGTTATTGCATCACCCTTTGACTGGAATTCAATTGCGCAGAAAGGTACACCTCCTGCAGCCTGCGGCCATACACCAACCGTATGGTCAACATAATAAGCCTCAAACGGAGTTCCTTTTATCTGTTCCATTGTAAGATTTCTTGTAAGCTGATGAACCATTGTACTGACCATCTCGAGATGACCAAGTTCTTCCGTGCCGATATCAGTCAGCAGTCCGGCAACCTCCCTGTATGGCATAGAATATCTTTGTGAAAGATATCTCATTGATGCTCCCAGCTCGCCGTCAGGTCCACCATACTGTGAAATAATCATTGCTGCCAGTGTAGGATTGCAATTCTTTATATTAATCGGATACTGAAGTCTCTTCTCATAATTCCACATATCACATACCTCCCTTGTATTCCCATGGCATAGGTGTTGCCACCCACATCCAGTAATTGTCATTTACCATATATTCCATACTGAGAGGTCCATAATAATCTGAATATTTTTTCATAAACTGCACATATTTATCCTTAATTTCTGCATAATATTCAATAGCTGCAGCATCATCCGGATGAGTATCAAGATAAAGCATAGTCTCAACAAGTGCAAAGCCAAGTTCATAAATATTCTTCATAATCATAGCTTTTTCATTTCTTATATTATTACAACAATTCATGCCCTGCCTCCTGTAAATGGTTTATCAAGTACAGGAAACATAGTCCCCCGCATAATTGCCCGCGAAGGCTCATATAATTCATCCCAACGCTGCCACGGTACATAGCACATCGCCGGAACCTGTTGTGTCATCATCATAAAATAAGCTCCATATACATGTATCACTACAGTATATGGAGCTTTTCACTTATTGTTGTATGTCCTGTCAGGATATATACTGCTGTATTTATATATAGCAGCATCTATCTTAATAGGACATAACCTCATATCCGTCATCAGTCACATGAACCATTATTTCCCACTGTGCTGAGTACGAATCATCATCTGTATATATTGTCCAGTTATTGCCCTCATCTATGTATATGTCAGGAAGTCCCGCATTAATCATAGGCTCGATTGTGAAGACCATCCCCGGTGCCATAACCATGCCAGTTCCCTTCTTGATTACATAACTTACAAATGGGGTTTCATGGAATTCAAGACCTATTCCATGTCCGCCAACTTCTCTTACTACTGAATATCCGTTAGCCCTGGCATGATCATTGATTGCTGCGGCAACATCTCCAAGATGTCCCCATGGCTTTACCTGTGCAAGACCTAACTCTACACATTCTTTGGCAACATCTACCAGCTTCTTGTGCTCAGGTGAAACATTGCCTATGCAGAACATTCTTGATGAATCTGAGAAATATCCATTGAGTATTGTTGAACAGTCAACATTAATTATATCTCCATCAAGTAACTGGATATTTCTAGATGGTATTCCGTGACATACCTGCTCATTAATTGAAGTGCAGACACTCTTAGGAAATCCCTCATAGTTAAGTGGCGCCGGAATTCCGCCCATCTCGGTTGTCTTCTGATATACCAGGTCATCTATATCCTGTGTTGTCATTCCTGCATGAATATTCTCTGCAACATAATCAAGTACCGCAATATTAATCTTGCTGCTTTCTCTCATTCCTGCAAGCTGTTCTTCATTCTTAATAATACTTCTTGGTGGTATTTTGTGGAACTTTCTCTTGAAATTATCTAACTTTCTGTCAAATTCCATATGGCAGTCACAATACTGCTTTCCACTATTACACCAGCAAGGATCATTCTTTCGTAATGCCTTCATCACTATTCTCCATTTCCTCTACTGTTCCATAGCTTCCATTATAGCTGGAAGAAACTGTTTCTTTCTTGAAACAACGTTCTTTAGTATATATGTATCTTTCTGTTTGTCAACTCCGAATGAAAGAGTCATTATCGTATCAGCATTCTTTCCTGAACACAGTACATAAGAGCACTCTGCAGATATGTCTGTCATAAGGAAATATACAACATCAAGTCCGCCATCTCCTACAACTGTATCAATAAACGGCAGCTCTTTTAACTTTATTTTCTCTATATCCTCAGGTCCCATTGCATTAGCCTGACCAATGCCTATAGTAACATCATTAATCGTGAACTTCTTAAAATCCTGATAGAATATCTCTCTGTCAGTCTTCTCGTCAAGATTACTTCCTGCACCAAACATTTCCCTTCCATATACTTCAGGATCGATACCTGCAATCCTTGCAAGTTCTGTTGCCGCCTCTATATCATCTGTTGTACATGTTGGTGATTTGAATATTAATGTATCAGATATAATTGCAGAACACATAAGTCCTGCTATAACTGGTTCTATCTCAATCCCTGCTTCCTGATACATCTTATAAATGATTGTACCTGTACAGCCAAGTGGCTGATTTCTAAAAAATACCGGCGTGATAGTCTGGATAGGGCCTAATCTGTGATGGTCAATTATCTCAAGAATCTCTGTATCTTCTATTCCGTTAACCGCCTGATTTCTTTCATTGTGATCAACAAGAATAACCTTCTTTCTTCCTGAGCGAAGGAGATTTCTTCTTGAAATAGTTCCTACATAATTACCATTTTCATCCTCAATAGGGAAATCCCTGAACCTTTTCTTAGTCATGATTTCCTGTATATCTTCAACATAATCTGTTGTCTTAAAGCACACTATCCTGTCTCTTGGTGTCATAAAGAAGCCTACAGGAATAGCCTGATTCATAAGTCTTGCAACAGTATATGTATCATAATCCGTCTCAATAATAATACAGTCGTGACTCTTAGCAACCTTGGCGATTGTATTGGATACCCTGGCACCTTCACATATTATAAGGCATTTTGCCTCCATCTCTATTGCACAGAGCTGCGATTCATATCTGTTACCAAGAATTACAATATCTCCTTCATCTATCATACTTTCCATCATATCAGGATTAGCTGCTGCAATAAGCATCTTGCCTTTGTCAAATATCTCACTGGCATCGCCTGTTATCACTCTTCCTTCAAGTGTCTCAACGATATTAGCGAAGCTTGTCTTAGCATTGGATAAAACTCTGTTATCAAATGATTCAAAATATGACTTGGCAATATCATCAATAGACACAAGTCCTGTCAGTTCCCGGCCTTCTGTGATTGGCAATGTCACAATATTAAGTGTATCCATCAGCTTCCATGCATTGCGGACTGAAAGATTCTTATCGATGCCAGGAGTCTGTCTTATCTCAATATTCATTACCTGAGGACGTACATCTTTAATGTATTCCGGTGCCTTCACTCCGAATCTGTTAAGTACAAAATGTGTCTCCTCATTAATATGTCCAGCACGCTTTGGAACATAATTATCTGTTCCTGTTATCTTATTTTTTAAGTTTGCATAGCATATCGCTGAACATATTGAATCCGTATCCGGATTCTTATGGCCTATAACCATAACGTCCTTTACTTTTTCTTTATATTTTTCCATAAGCTATTCACTCTCCATATTACAACTATTTTAGCAAATCCAATAATTAATGACAATATCTTTGTTTCTTTTTTGTAACCAAACGCCGCCGCCATAATACTATAACAATAAAAGCATCTACAACGGAGATTTACATTGAGACATCTTAAAAAATATATATCTTTGCTCCTCACCCTTACTATTATTGTAACACTTTGTCTCCCTATGACTGCCTGCAACAAAGAAAAAGCAGACAATTCTGTCAAAAAAATCACTCTCTGCGAAGTTACACACTCTATATTCTATGCACCACAATATGTTGCCATTGAAAATGGATATTTTGCCGACGAAGGGCTTGAGCTTACCGTAACTAATGGTTTTGGTGCTGACAAGGTAATGACAGCCTTAATATCCGGTGATGCAGATATTGGATTCATGGGTTCTGAATCATCAATCTATGTATATGCTGAAGGCTCTGATGACTATGCTGTCAACTTTGCCGGACTTACACAGCGTGCCGGCAATTTCCTTGTCGGAAGGGAAGCCAATGATAATTTTGACTGGGCTGAACTTAAAGGAAAAACTGTTATAGGCGGCAGAGCCGGCGGTATGCCTCAGATGCTGTTTGAATATATTCTGAAGAAGAATAATATTGAGCCTGAAACAGACCTTGAAATCCTTCAAAATGTTGATTTTGGTTCAACATCTGCCGCATTTACATCTGGAATAGGTGATTACACAGTTGAATTTGAGCCTTCTGCAACTTTACTTGAACAGCAGGGCGAAGGCCATGTTATCGCCTCACTCGGTGTAGAAAGCGGCTATGTTCCTTACACAGCATATTGTGCAAAGAAAAGCTATATCCAGAAGCATCCTGATGTAATCCAGAAATTCACTAACGCTACACAGAAGGGGCTTGATTATGTCAATACACATTCATCAGCAGAAATTGCGGCCATCATTGCACCTCAGTTTAAAGAAACCGATATTGCAACAATAACCGCAATTGTTGAAAGATATAAATCACAGGATACATGGAAAACCTCCACTGTATTCACCGAAGACAGTTTTAATCTTTTACAGGACATTCTTACACAGGCTGGCGAGCTTAAATCTCCAGTTCCTTACAACAGCCTTGTAACAACTGAATTCTCTGAAAAAGCTCTAAATAATCAGTAATACATTTTAATATATTAACCTTTAAGCAGGTGTCTGAAATGACGGTTATGGTTCTCAAGGAAATCTATCAGCCATGCCGTCATCCTGCATACATATCTGTACAGAGGCAGCGACAGAACCATCATAATAACAGTAAGATTAAGTGCCAGCCCCTTTAATACAACCATTGCAAATAATGAGCGTAAAAATATCATTGAAAATAAAATTCCACATGCCATTGCAACGCATACACATACTCTTATTATATCGAATGGCTTGCATACTCTTATCAGTGCTGCCATACCCACCGTAAGAAGCACAAGAGTTGCTGCAGTCGCCGTCTGCTCATGCGGTGCACCTGTGCAATTGCCATATATTGCTATAATCATAACTACAATAAAGTCCGTCAGACCTGTAGGCAACGCCTTTAGTACTACATTAAGCAGAAAATCTCCCTTTATAAGACTCTTATTAGGCTGCAATGCCAGAAAGAAAGCCGGTACACCTATCGTAAATATTCCTAAGAATGATAACTGGGTCGGATATAAAGGATACAGATTAACCGATATAAGTGTGAATATCGTAAGAAGCATTGAAAATATATTTTTTGCAAGAAACAGTGATGCTGAACGCTTAATATTATTGACAACTCTTCTTCCTTCTCCAACAACATCAGGCATCTTTGAAAAATCTGAGTCCAGAAGAACTATCTGTGCCGCATTGCTGGCAGCCTCACTTCCTGATGCCATTGCAACACTGCAGTCAGCACATTTTAATGCAAGTACATCATTGACCCCGTCACCCGTCATTGCCACAACATTGCCTGCCATCTTAAAAGCTTCTATAATCTTTTTCTTCTGCTCTGGGATAACTCTTCCAAAAACAGTATATTTCTTAACCGCATCCGCTATATCCCTATCTGTCTTAAGCGTCGTGGCATCTATGTAATGTGTGGCATCATCTATCCCTGCCCGTATTGCAACCTTTGATGCAGTCAGCGGATTATCTCCAGATATAACTTTGATTGCGACCCCCTGCTTTTTAAAATATTCAAATGTTTCTTTTGCCGTTTCTCTTATCTCATTCTCAAGGATTATAAAAGCCATAGGAGTTATCGCCTTTGTGACAGCCTCTCCTGTTATCTGCTCATTTGCCAGCCCAAACACGACAATTCTCTCTCCATTGCATGAATACTTATCAATAATATTCCTATAATCCGGATATGAATCAAGAAGCAGATATTCAGGTGCTCCTAACAGATATACATCTTTCCCATATCTTGCACCACTGTATTTATTCTGAGAAGAAAATGGAAATACCTGGTCACATTCACATTCCTCCTCAATTCCATAATACGAATGTATTGCTTCCATTGTTGCATTGTCAGAGCTGATTGCCGCCACTACATTTTTTATAATTCTCTCTGTTTCATGGTAATCAGTATGCTTTCCATAATCATCTGTGTAATCTAATATCTCAACATGAGTAACTGACATATCTGGTCTGGTTATTGTTCCAGTTTTATCAACACACAACACATTAACTCTCGCCAGTGTTTCTACACAGTTCATCTCATGTACAATAACATTTTTCTTTCCAAGTCTCATAACGCTGACAACCAGTGCAACACTTGCAAGCAGATACAGTCCTTCTGGAATCATTCCAACAAGAGAGGCTACCATTGAATCTATACTGCTCTTTATTGAGCCACCGACTGCGAATCTGCTCTGTAAAAACAGTCCGGCTCCTATAGGTATTATAAGGACACCGATTGTCTTAACAAGCTTATCAAGAGATTGCATCATATCTGTTTTGTGTTTCTTTCGCCCTGCCTTTGCTTCTATTGCAAGCTTTGCTGCATATGCATCAAGACCGACATTTGTAAGCACAGCCCTACATTCTCCGGATACAATAAAACTGCCGGAGAGTAATATATCCCCGGCATTCTTGACAACCTCGTCAGACTCACCAGTAACTAATGATTCATTGACACGAACAAACCCATCAACAAGAATTGCATCTGCACTCAGCTGGTTTCCAGCTGAAAATACGCACAAATCTCCCTTAACCAGAGTCTCCGAAGCTATAGTATGTAATTGTCCCTCTCTTATAACCGATGTCTTAGGTGCATTAACCACCGTAAGTTTATCAAGAACCTTCTTAGCTCTTATCTCCTGTATTATTCCAATAAACATATTAGAAATAATTACCGGAAGAAATGTCATATTATTATATGACCTTACAAGAGCCAGAAGAACAGCAAATACAGCAAATATCAGGTTAAAATATGTAAATACATTGCCCGCAACAATCTGGCCAATGGTCTTGGATTGTTTTCCAACTGACACATTGACCATGCCATCATTTGTTAACTGCTCTACTTCATCTGCTGTTAGTCCTTTTTTCACATCAGTCATTTGAGTATTTTATCTCCTTCATAATGAATTGCTTGATAAATAAAACTATTCCTCCTACAATCACAAGCTTTACAATAAACAAAACAATAATATTAGTAAGTGAAAATGCATTATATAACTGGAACATTATATTAGAAACAAACTGTGCAATTATCGCATAATATGCATACATATAATTAACCTGTTTCCTTACCACGCCATATACAACCATAAACAGCATTATATTAAGTGCAATATCAAGAACTGCAGATACAGCAATTAAAAACCACAGAATCGCAGGCGAATCAACCAGCTGTGACACATTTGAAGTATACAATGTAATTACATCACTCTCAGCCATTCCGCTGTTAAACATATCCGAGATAAATTTTTCTAATCCATTAGCTGATATTGCCTGTGCATATACAAAAAATGTAAACATTGATAATGCATAAGTAATAACGGTATCCCCAATTGCAAGCCCCGTTCCTGCCATAAGCACATCCCCGGATCTGTTATATCTGTCAGTCATCATCTTTGCCGTGAACCATCTTGCAATACCAAAACCTGTAGCAAACAGAATATTATATATAACCACATATGCATTGGTATTATACGTAAATGACTGGTCAACATTAGGTATAAGCGAAAGAACACTCATTAAAAGCTGTGAAAACATAAACCCAAACACAGCATACGAAAGAACACCTAATGCCAAAGGTATAAATCTTCCCTTCCATCTCTTAATTACCAGCACAAGAAGAACTATCAGAACAGATATAACAAGTATTGCACCTGCCGATATCATACTGACAGTTGCATTACTCACTGTCTTGTCATAATTAATATTTAAATTCTCCATAAAACCTCCAGATTATATTATTAAAAAAGGCGGTCCAATATTAATTGTGACCGCCCCCATAATCCTATTGTGTTACAATATATCTTTCTATATATAATATAAAAAAGGCACACTGAAAAACAACCGATTATAATTTTGTTACGTTAGTAGCCTGAGGACCCTTTGCGCCATCTGTTACATCAAACTCAACCTGAGCGCCTTCCTCTAAAGACTTGAAGCCTTCCATGTTAAGTCCAGAGTAATGTACAAATACATCCTTTCCTGACTCATCACTGATAAAGCCGTAACCCTTCTGGTTGTTGAACCACTTAACTGTACCCTTCATTTCAAGTACCTCCAAAAAAAATCTTGATGTTTGAAACACCTTACTAATATTACCATTTCAGGTACCTGCTGTCAATTAAAGATAGCACATTTACTGTTGTTGTGCGTTTTTCTTACTCTGTTGTTTTACTGTAAAAGTTGTACGGCTGAGTTCAACTTTGTCATCACCCTTCTGTGCGACAACAACTACATCGTCCTTCTTTACATTAATACCATTAACTCTTAAAAGACGGTCACTCACCTTTTCCGTGGTATATTCTTTTCCGTTAATCAGAACACAACTGTAATCGTTAAAACTACTGCCCTCTATAAACACTGTATTATTATAATTATAGACATCTGTTATCTCAATATTATCAATACCCATCTTAAGATCAGTAGCCTCATATGGTGTTTCTCCACCATAAATTTCCTTTTTACCATACAGAATGTCATATTCCAGAATTTTGAGTTTCTTCAAATACTCATCCTCTGGAAGTTCCTGCTTTGACTGATGATATTTCATGATATATCCTTCAGATATACCAAGCCTTTTCATTACATACGCAGACAACTGATATGCCTGAATATTCTTATCCTGTCTGTCCATATCAAAGTTGCTCCAGATTACATACTGTGTCTGGAATTTATCTCCATTAGTAAGCATTTCATCTGTAAAATCAAATGTAGGTAAATGATCTCCATAAAGTACAAGTACAGTTTCTTCATCTCTCTCTGATAAAGACTGTATAAGCTCACCTATGAAATTATCCATCTCATGAATCTGATTTACATAATATTCAAATGATGCCTGCTGTTCTGCAACTGGAAAGTTAGTCACTTTAATCTCTGGTGTGTATCCTTCCATTGGTGTAGACGGGTAATCACCATGTCCCTGTACAGATATTGTAAACACATAGTCAGTTCCAGCTGTTGAATCAAGTGCCTTAGTAATCTCTCCTGTAAGAATATAATCCTTAGCCCATCCCATAGGCGTTTCTTCAAACCCATCCATATATTCAATTGAAGTAAATGTTTCATATCCCAGATGTGAAAACACCAGATTTCTATCATAGAATGTTCCATCATTATTGTGTATTGCATGAGTTGAATAACCAAGCTTCTTAAGGTCATAGGCCATAGACTCACATACCTTGGATTTCATAATTGTTCTATATGGGTATTCACCTGGTCCAAAATCATCAATATTAATTCCTGTCTGTACTTCAAACTCTGTATTACATGTTCCTGCTCCAAAACATGGAACCGAAAGATATCCTGAAGAACATTCAGATACAAGTTTTTGATAATTAGGCAGCGGATTCTCTGATAAAGTTATTCCTTTTACATGTGTAGGATCAAAAAAAGACTCCAGTTGGACAAATATAATATTAGGAGTCTTTTCGCTCGCTTCGACATCAACATTATCAAGATCATTCTTAAGTGAATCCATATATTCCTCAGAATAATCTCCTGATTTTTTAATTCCCCGGTCAAGCACACTGCTGACAAAGCAGTGACTGAATCCATATTTCTTATATGCCTGAGCGAGATTACCAAAGTGACCTTCAACAGTTCCTGTAAACAGAAGAGTAATTCCCATTCCATATGCTGCAAGAAATACAAGTATCATCTGTACTGCTGCATATGCAACAAACTTTGTTTTCTTAATTGTCACTTCAAGCTTTGGAGCTTTCCGCCACAGAAAAACAAGTCCTGCAATAACCGCTATAACCAGCAATGCAATAAGAATAATCTGTATAACACTCACATATAATCCCGCAACCTTTATAGCATCTTTTATAAGGTAAAAATCCATCGCCGTAAATGGCGTTTTTCTTGAAGAAAGTATTATAAAATTAGTAAGTGCCAATCCAATCCATACAATAGAAACCACACTATACACAAACATTCTTCTCTTAAAGAATAATGCAAGTGTCATGCTTGTCATTATTATAAGTGTATTGTATATAAAAATAACCGGATGCATAAATGGAAATGCAAGTCCCATTATTCCTCTTCTGTTAAAACATTCAACTATTAGTTCAAGAACAATAGAATAGACTGCTGTGTGAACCAGATCATAGGTCCATATCTTCTGTACAAAAGCTTTAACCCTGTTCATAATGATTATACGCCCCTTTAGTGCTAATTCTTTTTAATAGTCTCCAATACATCTTTATTGCTGCAACTTAAATGAACTCTTAAGTGAAACTATCCTGTTAAATATTGGCTTACCCGGTTCTGAATCTTTATTATCAACACAGAAATAGCCATTTCTTACAAACTGGAACTTATCTCCACTTACAGATTTCATAAGCTCTGGTTCAAGATAACACTCTGTAAGAACAGTCTTAGAATTCGGATTGATATTCATAGAACCATCTTCTTCGTTGTAAACACCCTTTTCTTCATCTACAATATTCTCGTATAATCTGACTTCTGCTTTGCAACCTTCTGTAGCAGAAACCCAGTGAATAGTTCCCTTAACCTTACGTCCTGTGAAGTTACCACCCTTAGTCTCAGGGTCATAAGTACAATGAACTTCAGTAACCTTTCCGTCCTCATCCTTAACAAAATCAGTACATGTAACAAAATATGCATTCATAAGACGTACTTCGTTGCCAGGGAAAAGTCTGAAATATTTCTTAGGAGGTTCTTCCATGAAGTCCTCTCTCTCAATATAAAGTTCCTTGGTAAATGGAACCTTTCTTGTTCCCATCTCTGGATTCTCCTGATTATTAGCCACTTCCATATATTCAACCTGACCTTCAGGATAATTATCAATAACAAGCTTAACAGGATCAAGAACAGCCATCATTCTCTTAACCTTAAGCTTTAAATCTTCTCTTATACAATATTCAAGCATTGGATATTCAACTGAACCCTGTGCCTTAGTAACACCAACAAGCTCTACGAACATCTTAATAGCCTCTGGAGTAAATCCTCTTCTTCTTAAAGCTGCAATAGATACAAGTCTTGGATCATCCCATCCGTCAACAATTCCATCTTCTACAAGCTTCTTGATATATCTCTTACCTGTTACAACATTAGTAAGATATAACTTTGCAAATTCAATCTGCTTAGGATTCTCCTCTGGAGATGTCTTATATCCTGTCTCAATTACAACCCAGTCATAAAGAGGTCTGTGATCTTCGAACTCAAGTGTACAGATAGAATGTGTAATTCCCTCTACTGCATCTTCAATAGGATGTGCAAAATCATACATAGGATATATGCACCACTGATCTCCTGTTCTGTGATGTGTCATATGAGCTACTCTGTAAATAATAGGATCTCTCATGTTAATATTAGGAGATGCCATATCAATCTTAGCTCTTAAAACCTTAGTTCCATCTGCATATTTGCCTTCCTTCATCTCCTCAAAAAGCTGAAGATTCTCTTCAACAGAACGATTTCTGTATGGACTTTCCTTACCTGGTTCAGTAAGTGTTCCTCTGTACTGTCTTATCTCATCAGCAGACAAATCATCAACATAAGCCTTACCCTTCTTAATAAGTCTGATTGCTGCTTCATACATCTGTGGAAAATAATCAGATGCAAAAAGAACGTCTCCGTTCCACTCTGCTCCAAGCCATTCAACATCTGCCTTAATAGAGTCTACAAATTCAACTTTTTCCTTAGTAGGATTAGTATCATCAAATCTCATATTAAACTGTCCGCCGTATTCCTTTGCAAGTCCATAATTTAATAATATAGACTTGGCATGTCCAATATGAAGATATCCATTAGGTTCTGGCGGAAATCTTGTAATGACCTTCTTGCAATGGCCACTCTCAATATCCTTATCTATAATCTGCTCAATAAAGTTCTTAGAAAGAGCTTCGTTTTCCATGGTATTCCTCCTTGTTTTCGTATTTAAAAGGGTAAAAGTTATTTTACCCTAAATTCTTACATAGTTCAACCAGTTGTTTAATTATACTGATCTTTATTAATTATAATATCATACAGCATCTCCACAGTTTCTCTTATCTGCTTTCCCTGCTCATTAAGTGTAATATCTGCATATTTCTTATAAAGTGCAACCCTGTCAGCATATATTTCTTCTACAGTTGTCTTTCCATTAGACACAACCCCACGCTCTTTAAGGCTTCCAAGTCTTTCCTCAAGTGATTCTGGTGGAAGTTCAAGATAAACCACAGTACCAATATCTTTAAAATGTTCCATTGCTTCTTTTCCGTATACAGCACTCCCACCTGTTGCAATAACTGTGTGGTGTGGATTGATTGAACAATTCACTTCATTTTCAATCTGTATAAATCCTGCATCTCCATGCTTTTCAATTATTCTTTCAAGAGTCATTCCCTCTCTTCCCTGAATAACAAGATCAGAATCAATGAATCCAAATCCTATTTTCTTGGCAAGCACTACTCCAAGCGAGCTTTTTCCGCTTCCCGGCATGCCTATAAGTATAATATTATTCATGTGTACCTCCATAAGCCTGAGATTCATCTTGTACAGCAATCGTACATTTCCTTAAGCTCATCAACTGTAAATGTATAATGTGAATTACAGAAGTGACAGTTGACCTCAATTGGCTCACCATCATCAATCATCTTCTGGATTTCTTCTTTTCCTACACTGATAACAGCTTTGCTCACTCTGTCCTTCGAACAGTTACAGTAAAACTTTGTTGGAATAGTATCAAGAATCTCAAGCTCCATATCACCAAGAATATGTTCCAGAATCTGTTCAGGAGTCATCCCTTCCTCCAGCATGGCTGTAACAGACTTAATCTCCTTAATTCTTGCCTCAAGCTTATCTATAAATTCATCCGTTGCCCCTGGCATAAGCTGAATAATAAATCCTCCAGCCTGCTCAACAGTATTGTCTTTATTCATAAGAACACCCAGTCCTACCGAAGATGGAACCTGTTCACTATTTGCAAAATAATAAGTAAGATCATCTGCAATCTCACTTGTAATAAGAATAGTATCACCAACATATGGCTCTTTAAGTCCAATATCCTTAATTACACTTAATACACCAATTCCTACTGCGTCTGCAATATCAAGCTTTCCATCTTTAAGTGGAAGCATAACCTGTGGATTGCCAACGAACCCCTTAACTTCTCCCTTAGGATTAGCTGTAACAGTCATGCTTCCGATTGGACCATTACCCTTAATCTGCACAGTAAGAATATCTGCGTCATTCTTCATCATTGCGCCCATCATCGCACCACCTGTAAGAAGTCTTCCAAGTGCAACAGTTGCAATAGGGCTCATGTTATGTCTTTCTTTTGCTTCTTCAACAAGACCTTTAGTCGTAGCAGCAAATGCTCTTACCTGTCCGCCTGCTGCCGTGGCTCTAACAATATAATCACCCATAATTATCTCCTTATCATTTTTCAATCACAAAATATAATCTCTCTGACTCATCGTCAGGTTCATCCTTAGTAAATGCATTATACACATTTTTCACGGTAAGTCCAGCCTTCCTGGCCGCCCCTGTTACCTCATCTATAGTAAAGCCATGCTGATAGTGCTGTTCTTCGAATCTGTCAAATGCACCAGTTTCATTCTTAACAAACACAGCAAGCTCATATTCATTGTTACGCTCTTCCTCATCATAATAGTTATCCCATATAAATGCAGAATCTTCCCTGTTCTCAGCATATGTATTCTCAGCAAGTATATCCTTAAAAAAATGTATCGTCTTTAAATCAAATATAAATACTCCACCTTTTTTAAGGTTCTCACTTACACATCTGAATACACATTCAAGGTCAGGAACAGATGTAATATAATTCATAGAATCACCTATACTTATCATTGCATCAGATTCATAAGGTACTTCAAAATCTCTCATATCCTGACATGTATATATAACCTGTGTTCCCTCTTCAAATGTTTTCTCAGAAGCAATGGACAACATGTCCTCAGACATATCAAGTCCAACACATTCATAACCTTCCTTAGCAAGCATTCTTGTTACAGTTCCTGTCCCACAGCCCAATTCAAGCACCGATGCATCAGCATGCACGCCATTCTCCTTAAGGAGAGCAATCATGTACTGTCCCCATTCTTCATATGGAATATTATCCATATACTCATCATAAACATATGCAAAACCTGTATATGCGTCCATTATAATTACCTCTTATCATTAAAATGACCTGCCATATAATGGCAGGTCTTAGTGTTTAAAAGCTATGCATTCTTTCCACAGCACTGCTTATATTTCTTGCCACTACCACATGGGCATGGATCATTTCTTCCAATCTTCTTTCCCTTAACAACAGTTCCAGAAAGCTTCTGTTTCTTGTAAAGATCCTTTCTTGTCTGCTCATCAAGGAGGTTATCCCACTGTGGTAATTCATAAAGCCAGTCTGCCTTACATCCTACCATGTTGTAATAAAGTTTTTCTTTATCATAATCAAGACTAACTTCTGTATCCTCATCCATAGTCTCAATTGGATTAGGAGTCTTTAAGCTGTCGTTGATACCATCAAGGAATCCAGTCATAAGAAGTACTTCTACGCCGAACTTCTCTGCTAATTCCTTAACTGTTCCTTTAACTACTGTATCAGGATCTGAAAGAATCTGCTCATAGATAGCCTTCTCCTGATTAAAATATGAGCCCCAGAATTCTGAAGCATTCTTCTGATCCATCTCTGTCTCGTATGCGAGTTTTCTCCATGTTTCTAATAATGCCATGTCTGATTGTTACCTTTCAAATAAATATTATTAATAATGTGTATCGTCATTCAATTATAACATTTTTTATCTGTTACGCAACATTTTTATAAATAACTTGAGCGGCATGCCAATGTAATGTATATTATTAAGTATCTGACATTGGAGGTCTTATTCATGAAACGATTAAAACGATTTGCTGCATTAACTGCAGTCATACTCTGGGGCATAATGATAATCGCCACTTTAATACTTGCATTCATAGACAATGAGGCATGTCATAAAGTATTTACAGGTCTGCTCTTCACAGACATTGCATTTCCTGTTGTAATATATGCAATGACACTTGTATACAAGATTCTTTCAGGAAGGAATAAGCAGTAATTTTACTGCCTTCCTTCCATGATCTTAATTGTAGCGCTTGTTCCAAGCCTGTCAGCTCCGGCATCTATCATGGCAGCTGCTGTGTTGTAATCTCTTATTCCGCCTGCCGCTTTAACCTTACACTTTCCTTCCACATGGGCTTTCATAAGTGCAACATCACTTATTGTTGCACCTCCTGTAGAGAATCCTGTTGAAGTCTTGACATAATCAGCTCCTGCCTTAACAGACAGTTCGCACGCCTTAATCTTCTCCTCATCAGTCAGAAGACAGTTCTCGAATATAACCTTTAAAACTTTTCCTGCACATGCATCCCTTACTGCTTTAATATCTTCATACACAGCATCATATTCACCTGCTTTAAGAAGTCCTACAGGTATAACCATGTCAATCTCATCCGCACCATCTTCTACGGCTTTCTTAGTCTCGTAAGCCTTTACGTCTGTACTCATAGCTCCCAGCGGAAATCCAACAACAACACATGTCTTAACATCACTTCCAGAAAGACATTCTTTTGTAAATGCTGTATATACCCCATTAACACATACTGATGCAAAATCATACTTTTTTGCTTCTTCACATAATGTACGGATATCATCCTTAGTTGCATCCGGCTTTAAATTCGTATGGTCAAAATATTTATTAAACTTCATATATTCCTCCTTGTTTTGCGAAGCAAAATCCATGTGCTTATTGTAAGCACATTCCCCTCAGGTGAGGAGAGGGATTTACCTCCAATTACCTATAAAAAGACCGTATCTGCAAAACTGTTGTACTGCAGATACGGTAATGTTAAATGTTATTATTTAGAAAATTTACTCTTTCTGTGGATAATCTCATGTCTTCCAGGACCATTAGATACCATTGTGATAGGGGCTTCAATTTCCTGCTCAATAGCCTCAATATAGTTACGGCACTCGACAGGAAGCTCTTCATAGTTAGTAATTCCTCTGATATCTGACTTCCAGCCTGGCATAGTCTTTAATACCGGCTTAGCCTTCTCAAGCTGTGGAGTAGTTGGGAAATCCTTAGTAATCTTTCCATCTATCTCATATCCAACACACATTGGAATCTCATCAAGATATCCAAGTACATCAAGAACTGTAAGAGCAACCTCTGTTGTTCCCTGCATTCTTACACCATAACGTGTAGCAACTGCATCGAACCATCCCATTCTTCTAGGACGTCCTGTAGTAGCTCCGAATTCACCACCGTCTCCACCTCTGCGTCTGAGTTCATCTGCCTCATCACCAAAGATTTCGCTTACAAATGCTCCGGCACCAACTGCTGAAGAATATGCCTTAACAACTGTAACAACATCTGTAATTGATGCAGCCGGAATACCAGCACCAATAGCACCATAAGGAGCTAATGTTGATGATGAAGTTACCATTGGATATATACCATGGTCAGTATCCTTAAGAGAACCTAACTGACCCTCAAGTAAAATCTTCTTTCCGTCTTTAAGTGCCTGATGTAAAAATGCTGATGTATCACATACATATGGTTCAACCATCTCTTTATATTCCATAAGAGTATTAAATATCTCTTCTTCATTAAGAAGTGGCTGATGATAGAGATGCTCAAGCATAACATTCTTTAATGTACATACATTGGCAATCTTTTCCTTAAGTTCCTGCTCGTCTCCGAATAATTCATTAACCTGGAAACCAATCTTTGCATACTTATCTGAATAGAATGGAGCAATACCTGACTTGGTAGAACCAAATGATTTACCAGCAAGTCTTGCTTCTTCATATGTATCAAATGCAACATGATATGGCATAAGAATCTGTGCCCTGTCTGATACAAGAATCTTAGGCATTGGTACATTACGGTCTGTAAGGCTCTTTAATTCCTTAACAAGATATGGAATATTAAGAGCTACGCCGTTGCCAATGACACTTGTTGTATGGTTATAGAAAACTCCCGAAGGTAAAAGATGAAGCGCGAACTTTCCATAATCATTAATAATAGTATGTCCCGCATTAGCTCCTCCCTGGAATCTTACGATGATGTCTGATTCTTCGGCAAGCATATCAGTAATCTTACCTTTTCCTTCATCACCCCAGTTAGCACCTACAATAGCTTTTACCATAGCGTCCTCCAATCTGTTTTAAAAAACACAAACATTAAATTAAGCTATTGACGGGAATTGAACCCGTGACCTCTTCATTACCAATGAAGTGCTCTACCCCTGAGCTACAATAGCATGTGTCTTAACACACCTATTCATAATATTATAGGTTGGTTATTTTGTCAACTTTATTCCTTATCCTTTGTATAGCATTATCTATAGATTTTGGCGGCTTATCAAGCATCTGCGCAATAGCTATATAATCTTTTCCAGACATATATAATTCCAGTACATTTTTCTCAAAATCACTTAGCACGTTGTATAATTTATCTTCTAAGCTTTCAGCATTTTCCTGATCAATAAAAAGTCTTTCCGGATTCTGTTCCTTATCAGACTTTAGTACATCCACCAGCTTTACCTGAGAATCATCCTCTGGATTGACCGGCTCATCAAAAGAAACATATGTATTAAGTGGTGTATTCTTCTTTCTGTTAGAAGCTGTAACTGCATTAAGAATCTGCCTGTTTATGCACATCCCTGCAAATGTCATGAAAGAAGCATCCTTTTGCTTATCATAGTCACGGACAGCCTTATAAAGACCTATCATTCCCTCCTGAATTAAATCATCACTGTCTCCTCCGGCAAGAAACATGGCCTTTGCTTTCTTTCGCACTATATACTTATATCTTTCAAATATGTACTCAATTGCCTGCTCATCACCTGCCCTGTACATATCAATAAGCTCTTCATCAGGATACTCTTCCAAATATTTCATAAAAAACTCCCTAATTAAGTCTCTGACGGACTATTTCGTATGCAAGAACACCTGCTGCAACTGAGGCATTTAAGGAATCAATATCACCCTTCATAGGAATTGATGCGATGAAATCACATTTGTCCTTAACAAGACGGCTTACTCCATTGCCCTCATTACCTATAACAAGGCCGATAGGTCCTTTGAGATTAAGATTATACATTGTCTCCCCGCCCATATCAGCGCATACAAACCAGAGTCCCTGCTTCTTAAGTTCCTCGATTGTCTGTGAAATATTAGTAACCTTGGCTACAGGTGTGTAATTAATCGCGCCTGCTGATGTCTTGGCTACAGTTGCTGTAAGTCCGACAGCTCTTCTCTTAGGAATAATAACTCCATGTGCACCTGCAAGGTTAGCAGTTCTTATAATAGCACCAAGATTGTGAGGATCCTCTATCTCATCAAGAATGAATATAAATGGATCTTCTCCCTTTTCCTTAGCTGCTGCAAGTATATCCTCAACCTCTGCATATTCATAAGCTGCACCAATGGCAACAACTCCCTGATGATGTCCTGTTCCTGCAAGTCTGTCGAGTCTTTCCTTATCAACATAATTGATAATTGCATCTGTTTTCTTTGCTTCTCTGACAATACTCTTTATTGGTCCATCCTGACAGCCGTCAAGAATAAAAAGCTTATCAATAGTTTTACCAGAGCGGAATGCCTCTAATACAGCATTTCTTCCCTGAAATGTTAATTCATTGTATCTCATATATTTCTCCTTAATATTAACAAAGCAGAATCCAGTTATCCATTACAGATATGGATTCTGCTTTGCCGGCTCTACTTTAACTCAAGGCTTTCCAGTCCTGCTTTAACCAGTTCCATCATCCGCTCATACTGCCCGCTAAGATACAGATATCCCATAAGAGCCTCAAAACCCGTTGCTCTTCTGTAATCTCCAATGCTTGCATTCTTGGCAGATGTGTATGACTTTGCATTACGTCCTCTCTTATACACAGCTTCCTCATATTCACTGAGCATTGGCTCTATTACACCTATCATGGCAGATTGGGATTCAGCCTTAACAATACTGCTCGTTTTCTTGTTAAGCTTATTAACCTGCATATTCCCCTGTTCTATAACCCATGTCTTAATGACAAGGTCATATATGCTGTCCCCGATATATGCAAGGACAAGAGGTGATAACTGCGAAGGCTCTGTATGCTTCATATCCAGGCCTTCATATATGCATTTTACAAGGTCGTTATCTAGGCTCTGCTCCATCTTACGCCCTCTCTTGTATCCTTAAGAATAATTCCCTTTGCTAATAACTCATCTCGAATTTCATCAGCTCTTGCAAAATTCTTATCTTTTCTTGCCTGCTGTCTCTCGGCAATAAGTGCCTCGATATCCTCATCAAGCATTTCTTCCTTCTTGTCTGTCTTAAGTCCAAGAATATCTGTGAGAGTTGTAATCTTCTTCATAAGAGTATCGATATATTCCTTGGAATTATCTGAGCTTGAATTAGAGTTAGCAAGCTTTACAAGTTCAAATATAGCTGATATTGCGTCTGCTGTATTGAAATCATCGTCCATTGAATCTTCGAATTTCTTATAAATGTCATCTATAGAAGCTATTATCTTCTTCTCATCCTCTGTCATTGTAACATCTTTGGCATTCTCTGACAGATGTCTTAAATTATCAACTGCAGTTAAGATTCTGTCTAATCCGTTCTTTGCTGATTCCATAAGGTCATGGCTGAAATTAACAGGATTGCGGTAATGTGCGCTTAACATGAAGAATCTTAACACTTCAAGGTCATATTCCCTGCTTATATCTCTTACTGTAAAGAAATTGCCTAAAGACTTAGACATCTTCTTGTTATCAATATTAAGAAATGCATTGTGCATCCAGTACTTAGAGAATGGTACTCCATTAGCTGCCTCTGACTGTGCAATCTCATTCTCATGGTGAGGGAATATTAAATCCTCTCCACCTGCATGAATATCGATTTCGTCAGCAAGATACTTCTTAGACATAACAGAGCATTCAATATGCCAGCCCGGTCTTCCGTCACTCCAAGGTGATGGCCAAGATGGCTCTCCTTCTTTCTTAGGCTTCCAGAGAACGAAATCAAGTGGGTCTTCCTTCTCATCCTCACCTGTAACCTTAAGACTATGTGCCTCATCTCTGTGTCCTGCCTCCAAGTCGTCAATATTCTTCTTAGATAACTTTCCGTATTCTACAAACTTTCTTGTTCTGTAGTATACAGTTCCATTGACTTCATAAGCATAACCCTTGTCAATAAGAGTCTGTATCATATCAATCATTCCGCCGATTTCCTGAGTTGCAAGAGGATGTGTTGTTGCAGGCTTAATATTCATGCCCTCCATATCCTTCTTACATTCAGCAATGTATCTTGTTGAAATCTCCTCAGCAGATACACCTTCTTCATTAGCTTTCTTAATAATCTTGTCGTCTACATCTGTAAAGTTAGATACATAATTAACATCATATCCCTTGTACTCAAGATATCTTCTTACTGTATCAAATACAATCATAGGTCTTGCGTTACCAATATGAATAAGGTTGTATACAGTAGGTCCGCAGACATACATTTTAACCTTACCTTCTTCTAATGGCTTAAACTCTTCTTTTCTTCTGGATAAAGTATTATAAATCCTCATGTCAGATTTCCTTTCATAATCACACTTTAGTTATCATCATACGAGCTGCGGCTTTCATTGACGCTGTTCTCAAGGTGTGCAAGTCTCTTCATAAGTCTTGCGTTCTCCTGCTTTAAGTTCTCGATATCCTGCATAACAGGATCTGGAAGATGTATCTGGTCTAAATCATCAAACAGTCTTACGCTATCCTGAATAACAACTCTTCCTGGAACACCAACCACTGTAGAATTCGCTGGCACATCCTTTAATACAACAGAACCCGCACCAATCTTGCAGTTATCACCTATGGTAACTGAGCCAAGAATCTTTGCTCCTGCTCCTACCATAATATTATTTCCCAGAGTAGGATGTCTCTTTCCCTGTTCCTTGCCTGTTCCTCCAAGTGTAACGCCCTGATAAAGTGTTACATTGTTACCGATAATAGCTGTCTCTCCGATAACAACTCCATGTCCGTGGTCAATAAAAAGTCCTTCGCCAATCTGCGCTCCCGGATGTATCTCAATTCCAGTCTGTCTTGCAGTTTTCTGTGAAATCTTTCTTGCCTTGTAATATTCGCCCTTAAGATATAACTTATGGGCTTTTCTATATTTAAGTATTGCCTTAAAACTAGGATAAAGATATACCTCTTTATCCGACTTAATAGCAGGGTCCCTGTCCTTTATTACTGCTATTTCCTGCTTTACATAATCTCTATATTTCATAATCTGTTAATCCTGACTTTTCTATTCTTAATTATATTATATGAATTAAAGCTGCGAATGTATTGTCAGTTCTATTTGTTCTGACAGCCCATGCAGCCACCACAGTCAGGTCTACAGTTTGTCATATCAGCCGCGCCGTATATATAATTAGAAACAGAATTAAGTGAGCATATTGCCTGTGAAGAAATACCCTCTCCACTTCCGGTAAATCCAAGTCCCTCTTCTGTAGTAGCCTTAACATTGACTCTGTCAACATCAATCTTTAAAGCATCTGCGATATTCTTTCTCATATCATCAATATATGGGCGCATCTTAGGCTTTTGTGCAATAATAGTAGCATCAATATTTTCTATAATATAATTAGCCTCATCTATCTTCTTTCCAACCTCTTCCAGAAGCTTGATACTTGATATTCCCTTGTATCTGTCATCTGTATCCGGGAAATGCTTTCCTATATCTCCAAGTGCAGCCGCACCCAGTAATGCATCCATAATGGCATGAAGAAGCACATCTGCATCAGAGTGTCCAAGCAGACCTAATTCATATGGAATCTCAACTCCGCCCATGATAAGCTTACGGTCTTTAACCAGTTTATGAACATCATATCCCATTCCAACTCTCATATAGCTCCTCCTTAATCTTGATTGCAACATTAATTGTTTATCTAGTCCATATAAGTAAAGCACATTTTAGCTGGATTATCAAGTGAAATTGACACCAGCTCACTTTACCTTCTTATATCCACCAGCCGCCTCAATATCCACCACTTCAAACACAGTCAGCACATCCCCATGCACCTTGAATCTGATATCAAAGCCTGAAAATGTTACCCCATAAGCCCTTGACTCGTCTGCATCATAAGCCGGTCTTGGGTCCTGCTCTAATATTTTAACCGCTGCTGTCTGTTTGTTTTCCGGCATTATTGCAAGCAAGTCCGATGGAAATATCACTTTAAGATTTCTGTTATAAGTGGCTGCCGTAAATCCTTCTTTTGCCTCTGGGTGTGAGTCTGTGAATTTTACATACGGCTTGATATCGTATATTGGCGTGCCATCAACCATATCCACCCCTGAAACGAATAGTACCGGTCCTTTATCTGCCGTATATTCTATGTGTTCTAATTTCACACATGACAACCCAATATCATTCGGTCTGAACGGCGACCTTGTTGCAAACACTCCCATTCGTACTTTCCCTCCAAGTCTTGGAGGAGTTACCGTTGCCGCTATAGTTTTCTTCTGCGACTTGGAAAACTGCCATAAAACCCATATATGTGAAAAATCCTCCAATCCCCTGAAAGCCTCTGGCTGTCTGTATTCTGGTTCAAATGTTATGACACCTTTTAATTCCTCTATCAATCCACTCTGTCTTGGAATCCCAAATTTTGTTGGAAAATCTGTTGAAATGTGACCTATTATGTTCATTTTACACCTCCGGATTATCACTTTTTTTATTGACCTGCCCCATAAAAAGAACTAATATTAATTTATTATAGAAAAATATGAGGTCTTTAGTCACAATGAAAATCAATAATCTTATTGTTAAAATATTTTTAGGTATATATCTTGTAATAATTATAGCCGGAGTTGTCATCTTTGAAAACATCGGTTTTGCCGGTGGAGGTCTTGAAAAAAACATTCACACTGCCAGCAATTCTGAAACCCAGCCAGTTACTGTTAAAGATGTAAGTTCAGAAACTGTATCTAAGACAACGCCTGCTGTAACAGTTAAAGAAACTGCTTCCTCTCAGGATGTAACAAAACAGGAATCCACCGTCGTGACTGAAACTGAGGCAGCAACTGTAGCATCTGAAACATCCTGTGAATCCTCCGAGCCAGAAACCGTTCAGACTGAAGTCCAAAGCACACAGCCTGAAACAGCCGCCCAGCCATCGTATACATTTGCAAATGGACACATAACCAATACATCTGCTCTTAAAAACTACCGTGTGTCAGGTGCTTCTTATGTAAATATGCATAAAGACAAAAACGGCAGCCACTCCTTTGCAGTTGTGCCAGGAGGGACTACCGGTTCTATATTATCTGTTGGCGCTTATTACACCCTTATAGATTATAATGGTACAAGCGGGTATGTATACAATTCATACCTTGAAGTGTATTAGAATTAAAATAATACAAAGCTAAGCGCAATAACTGCTATACCAAGAATTATTCTGTACACACCGAACACCTTGAAATCATGCTTCTTGATGTATCCCATAAGGAACTTGATTACGAATACTGATACAAAGAACGCAACAAGGCAGCCTACAATAAGAACTATCCACTCTGTTCCTGTCATAGCCATTCCCACAGCAGCATATTTAGCAATCTTTAAAAGACTTGCTCCGAACATTACAGGTACTGCAAGGAAAAATGTAAATTCAGCCGCAACGCTTCTTGATACTCCGATTATGAGTGCTCCGATAATTGTTGCACCTGATCTTGATGTACCTGGAAATACTGCTGCTATAAGCTGGAACAGACCTATTATTATTGCTGCCTTATAAGTTATCTCACCTATACTTCTGATTGCTGGCCTGCTGCCTTTCTTTGCATTCTCCACAACTATAAAAACTATACCTACAACGATAAGTGCAATAGCAACAGGGATTGGATGATAGAATAACTCATCTATCTTATCATCGAAAATCAATCCGACAATCGCTGCCGGAATACATGCAATAATAATCTTAATCCACATTGCAAGTGCGCCATCTTTCCAGGCTGCTTTCTTACAGTCCCCAGTCTTCTTCATATAAAAAGGCCACAATTTATTCCAGAATAATATAACTACGGCCATTATTGCTCCAAGCTGGATAACTACCTGAAACATCTTATAAAAATCTGCGGATACATTAAGTTTGACTACCTGGTCAAGCAGAATCATATGCCCTGTGCTGCTTATAGGCAGCCATTCTGTAATTCCTTCGACTATACCGAAAAGAATTGCCTTTAAAATCTCTAGTAACATGACTATCTCCTTAATATTTAATTATTATGCTTCATTCTTACCAGTCGCCTCTGCAAGTTCTCTCTTATATCTTGCAAGCTGCCCCTCAGTATTCATTATCCTTCTGCTCTGTTCAGATATTGTCTGGTTAAGCTGTTCTATTGTTTCTGTCTGGTCATCTTTCTTTCCTGCAACAACAACCATTCCAAGACACACAATAACAAAAAGCCCTACACCAGCCATGGTACATATACTCTGTCCTATAAATATAAATATTCCGGTTCCAATAAGAATAAGTAATCCAGTTATTCCAAGAATAACTAACTTTAGTCTGTCTGATTTCTTCAAAGCATTTCCCTTCTTTCCTGAAGCATTTGCTTTGTATTATATACCACTTATGCCTTTCTGCCAAGACTAATGCCTAAGCTTTCAGCCTGTCTTATAAGTTCATTATCTACGTTAACCATCTTCGTTTTACCTGCAGCCTCATCTGATATTGCACCCTCAGCCATTGCGATTATAGTAAATTTCTTACCCTGCTTTTCACGCTTTCTGATTGTATTCAACACCTCATCAACATTATATGGAATTTCAGGTATAAGTATGATATCTGCCCTCCTGCAATTCCTGAACGAAGTGTAAGCCAACCTGTTTTTTTGTCACACTGGTGTGTAAAATCCACTATCGGAGTTATGTAAAATATATGTAAAGCTAAGGTAAATGTAATTGACACATTTTCTACATAAAGGTACAATCAAGCAGGCAGTAAGGAATATGGTCAGAATCCATAACAGCTCACTCTACTGTATGCCGACACGTTTTTTATATTATGCCACTGTAATCAGCAGCAGCTTTAGTTTTGAATACGCTATACATTCATCCTTAACTTAAGTATGGCACTGTGCACGGGAAGGCCTAAGAAATGGCTGAAGCGGCAAGTCAGGATATTTACTGCACTATAAATTTTCACATCACCTGGTGAGAGGTGGTCAAGGAGGAAAACATGAAACAATTAAAAAGAAAGATATTTGCATTTCTGGTTGCTGCATGCTTAATCTGCATGAATATCGTACCAGCTTTCGCAGATACAACAACAGACGCTACAGCTCCTGCTGCAGCCGATGTAAGACAGGAAGCCCAGCTTACTGCTTCTTACCTTATGAACAGTATTGATTTCTCTACATATGCTGATACCGGCGTATTCTATGGAGTTTCAAGAGACCTGTTCCTTGCAATCCGTTCAGGATATGACTGCTCTAACCAGCTTGCTGCATATCTTGAATTCGTTAAGAATAACATTAGCGAAGATGGAACTTTAAACATCAATAACGGATACAATGCTAAGAATTATTATATTTCAAGCTATACATATCTTATAATGATTCTTTCTGCATCAGGAATTGATGCTACGGATTTCAACGGAATCAATGTTGTCAGTAAATTTGATAAAATTATTAACACATTTTCAGTTGATGACTTAAGCAATAACAGCATGAATATCTATCACATTGGTTCAGTATATTCAGTAGTTAATGCTTACAAAGACACCATCAGTAACTCAGACAAAGTATTAGCTGATATCAAGTCAGCTCTCCTTGCAGCTTGTACTGCTGATGGCAATGGTATTGACAACTGGGGAAACTCAACTGATAGTAATGGATTTGTATTTCCATTCTTTGCATCATTATATGATACTGATTCTGATGTAAAGAAAGCTGTTGACAGTGCTGCAGACTATTCTAAGCAGACTATATTAACAGATGGCACATCAGGATATAGTGTTCAATATCCAACACCTGGCAACACTAATTCGTCTGGTATGAACCTTGCATTCTTTGCTCAGTACAACAATCCGGATGTTAATACTGCTGTTTTATATAATTCAATTGTTAATAAGTTCAAATCAGCTTCAGGTAATGGTGCTTATATTAATACATACACTGGTCAGGAAGACTTCAAATCAGCAACACCTGATGCATTACAGGGTATCATCACTTACCTCTATGCTCTTGAGGGTAAAACTAACCCATTTGATATAACCGCTGATGTTAAAGCTATTGCAGACGCAAAGAACGCTCCTGTAGAAGAGCCTTCTACTGAGCCTTCTACTGAGCCAGCCACAGAACCTTCTACCGGCAATGAAGTATCACCTGCAACTGGTGATGTTAATGTTTACATGTACCTGCTCTTAGCTGCTTGTGCTGCTACATTCGCATGTGTAACTGTTTACAATAAAAAAAGTGCCCGCTAATAACTGCCGACACACAGCTCTGCCGCCGGAATCCTCGCGATATCCGGCGGCAGTTTTTATATATTGGTAATTCACACCATAGTATAAGCTTTTTTGAAGTGCTAATCTAAAAGTAGACACCAACTCAATTATTGTGGACATTATTTATATATAAGAGTACCATTTTTTATAAGGTAGTCACTTATACAATA
>ERZ773210.287-NODE-287-length-63644-cov-11.998569_pt1 | contig 63644 bp, 67 predicted proteins | sample MGYA00580528_ERZ773210 | MGnify/ENA primary metagenome ERZ773210 (study PRJEB29015, sample SAMEA2737769) | human gut metagenome | biome: human gut; feature: human-associated habitat; material: faeces | place: China | collected 2012 ...
CTATCTAATCTCAATACATTTCTAACTCCCCATATATACTGGGGAATACATATCACAATTTGCGTAAACTACAACCAGCACATGCGGCGTCAAATGATATGGAAACATATTTTTTGGAGGTATCAAGATTAGTTTTTTTACTAAGGTCAACACAGTATATAGGAAGTTTACGGCTGCCTATGCTGCAATTGCCCATGATTGCGCCGCCGCCAATTCCGTTTCCCTGATTGGATGAGTTGTATGGCGGTAATCTGTCGGAATCTGGTGGAGTTGACTGATTAGAACTGCTTGAATCATTTGATGAACTGGATTTATCGGAGTTGTTTGATTTATCGGAAGTACCTGAACTGTCTGATGATTTAGGTGGCTCATTGGTAATTGTAGATGTGTTTGCAGAATTTTCAGAAGAGGATTGTTTATGTCTTGCGGTTATTATGCCGCAGATTACTAAAATGATTATAACGCAGTATATGAATATAATGCGCATTTTCTTATTAGAAAAAAGAGACATACTGATACCTCGGATAATGCTTAGTATCAATATATCTCTTTATATTTTAAAAAATTACTGATTTTTTCATTACTTAGCAGAAGAACTGCTTTCTGTTGCAGATGTATCTTTAACAAGACCATCAGGATGGAGTGAAACATTTAATTCACTTGTGCTTTCATCGTAATCATCGCCAAGAATCTGCTTAACGAGAGTCTGGCAGTATGAAAGGCTGAAATCAGAGCAGCCGGAATCGTTGCGGATTGCGTTGCCTGATGCAAGTGATTCTGTGTAGTCACTTAATTTATATGTAGTGATTGCCTTCTGGCCGAAAAGCTTCTGTGTTATAACAGGTGTAAGATTATAATTCTTAACATAACATCCTGTTTCATCTTTAACAAGTGTCATCTTAGCCATACCGCCTATCATACGAGGCTTCTGATCCTGATTAGAAACGAAGTTACCAAGTGAATAGTATACAAGCATTTCATGTCCCTTAGTATCAGATACTACCTCGACAGGCTCAAGGACATGAGGATGTGTACCGATAACAACATCAACACCAAGGCTTAAGAAAAGCTGTGTCCAGTAATTCTGGTTAGAATCTGGTGTGTAGACATATTCAGTACCCCAGTGTGGAAGTACAATAACCATATCAGCAAGCTGTTTAGCCTTAGTTACATCTGCTGTAATCTTATCCTTATCAAGCATGTTTACAATATAAGGCTTGGAATCAGGAATAGGAATTCCATTAGTTCCGTATGTGTAGTTAAGAAATGCTATCTTGAAACCTTCTTTTTCATAAACATATATATTCTCATAATCTTCCTCTGTTTCGTTGATACCAAGAACAGTAGTATCAGGATGATAAGTCTTCCAGAATGAAAGGCAGTTCTCAACACCCTTAAGTCCTTTGTCTAATGTGTGGTTGGTAGCATGAAGGATAATGTTGAAGCCTGCTTTAACTTCTGCATCACCAAGTGCCCATGGTGAGTTAAATGTTGGATATCCTGTGTAAGCAAAATCAGAACCGCCGAGGATTGTTTCCTGATTAACGATTTTTATGTCTGCAGAGCTGATATCCTTAGCTATGTTAGTGTAGAGATGGTCAAAGTTGTAAGTTCCATCATCCATAAGACCACTTTTTACAACACCTTCATGCATAAGCATATCACCAATCATCATAAGGTCGACCTCTATAGTCGGAACCTTGGTTGTAGTTTCTTCCTCTGTTGTTGGTTCAGCAGTAGTTTCATTATTCTGGTTATCGGCAACAGAAGGATTATTTTCTTTTTTGTGACTGCCAATAACAGCGAATACGATACATATAGTTACAACAAAGAGTACAGCAGCAATGATAGCAATGAGTTTTACATTAAGTTCAGAGCGTCTGCGTCTCTTAAGAGGTACATTTGTTTTCTTAGCCATAATTTATCTCCCTTAAAATTATTAATATATGTCTTAAAAAGACGAAATATGCATAACTATGGTACATTAAGAAACAAAATTATTCAAGAAAAATATTAGTATTCTACACAAAGAGATTAAAATGTAGTATATTTATAAAAGCTGGCAATAAACCACAATAAGAAATATATAATTATAGCGGAGGTTTCTTATGAGCAGATACAATAAGGATGATATATTCAGAATGGTTGAAGAAGAGGATGTAGAGTTTATACGTCTTCAGTTTACAGATATTTTTGGAACACTTAAGAATATTGCAATTACTTCAAGCCAGCTTGAGAAGGCACTTGATAACAAATGTATGTTTGACGGTTCTTCTGTTGAAGGCTTTGTAAGAATTGAAGAGTCAGATATGTATCTGTATCCTGACTACGATACATTTGAAATATTCCCATGGAGACCACAGCAGGGAAAGGTTGCAAGACTTATCTGTGATGTGTATACACCAGATGGCAAGCCTTTTGAGGGCGACCCAAGATGGATACTTAAGAAAACTATTAAAGAAGCGAATGAAATGGGATACCGTTTTGATGTTGGTCCTGAATGTGAATTCTTCTTATTCCATACAGATGACAACGGACTTCCTACAACTTTAAGCCATGAAAAAGCTGGATATTTTGATCTTGGACCTAATGACCTGGGCGAGAATATAAGAAGAGATATGGTTCTTACTCTTGAGGATATGGGATTTGAGATTGAGGCTTCACATCATGAGGTTGCTCCTGCACAGCATGAGATTGATTTTAAATATGATGAGGTTTTAAAGACAGCAGATAATATACAGACATTTAAGATGACAGTTAAGACAATTGCCAAGAGACATGGACTTTATGCAACATTTATGCCAAAGCCAAAGTTTGGTATCAGCGGTTCTGGAATGCATATTAATATGTCACTTGCAACTGAAGAGGGTAAGAATATATTTGCAGATGAGAATGGAAAGATTGGTTTATCAGATGATGCATATCATTTTATTGCCGGTATTATGAAGCACGCAAGAGGTATGTCAGCAATAACTAATCCGCTTGTTAATTCATATAAAAGACTTGTTCCAGGCTATGAAGCACCTGTATATATAGCATGGTCAGCAAAGAACAGAAGTCCGCTTATAAGAATACCTGCATCAAGAGGAAATGGAACGAGAGTTGAGTTAAGAAATCCGGATCCGACAGCTAATCCATATCTGGTACTGGCACTCTGCCTTGCAGCAGGACTTGATGGTATTAAGAACAAGATAGAAGTACCTGATAGTGTTGACTGCAATATATATGAGATGACACCTGGCGAGAGAAGGGCAGCAGGAATAGAGAATATGCCGGCAGACCTTAAGGAAGCAGTTGACTGTCTTGTGGCAGATGAGTTTTTATGCAGCGTACTTGGAGAACATATTACAACCAAATATGTTGAAGCTAAGATGAAAGAATGGGAAAACTATACAACAAGAGTCTCACAGTGGGAAATAGATGAATATCTCTACAAGTATTGATTAAACATGGTAAAGCGTATGCTAAGTAGAAAAGGAGTTAATTGATGTCCACATTGATTGTAGCATTTCCTAAGTTAGAGGAGGCTAAAGCAGTAAGGAACCTTTTGATTCACAGAGGCTTTGATGTCGCTGTACCATGTACGAGTGGAGCACAGGCAATCAATCAGGCAGATACCTTGTCTGATGGAATAATAATATGCGGATATAAGCTGTCAGATAATATGGTTTATACTGAATTATATGAATATAAGCCAAAGAGCTTTGAGATGTTGTTAGTTGCGTCCCAGAACCGATGGGAAGATTGTCAGGACAATGGAATTGTATGTGCGGCAATGCCAATAAAGGTTAATGACCTTGTGTCAACTATAGAGATGATGCTTCAGGCACAGATAAGGCGCAGAAAGAAACTGCGGTCGCAGCCAAGAAAGAGAAGTCCGGAAGAACAGAAGATAATTGATGATGCAAAGCATCTGCTTATGGAAAGAAATAATATGTCAGAGCAGGAAGCATTCAGATATATCCAGAAATGCAGCATGGACAGTGGCAATACAATGGTAGAGTCAGCAACTATGGTGATGGGAATATATCAGGATGTATGACAAATGTGATATATCACTGCATTTATAATATATTAGGAAAAAGGAGACGCAGTATGAAGTTTACTAAAATGCATGGAGCAGGCAACGACTACATATATGTAGACTGCACACAGTCAGTAATTGATAATCCGTCACAGGTCGCAATTGACTTAAGTGACAGACATTTTGGAGTAGGTTCAGACGGACTTATTCTTATCAAGAAATCGGATAGAGCAGATTTCTTTATGGAGATGTACAACGCAGATGGTTCGCAGGGACAGATGTGTGGCAATGGAATAAGATGTGTTGGAAAGTTCGTGTATGACAATGGACTTACAGATAAGACAACAGTTACTATTGATACACTTGCAGGTGTGAAGATACTTGAACTTAAAACCGGTGCAGATGGCAGGGTTGAGACGGCAAGGGTTAACATGGGCGCACCAATTCTTGAGGCAGCACAGATTCCTGTTGATACGAAGGAACTTAAAGAATATAAAGGCCGTGAGACAGAGACAATTGCCGGACAGGTTGTTAAGACACCTGTTGTGGATGAGACTATTGTTGTAGAAGGTAAGGAGTACAAGGTAACAGCAGTTTCAATGGGTAATCCACATGCTATTGTTTATCTTGATAAAGATATTGATATTAAGAAATTTGAGATTGAAAAAATCGGACCTTTCTTTGAAAATCACAAAGCATTTCCAGAGAGAATCAATACTGAATTCATTCAGGTTGTAGATAAGAATAATCTTAATATGCGTGTGTGGGAGAGAGGTTCCGGGGAGACACTTGCCTGTGGTACAGGTGCATGTGCGAGCCTTGTTGCAACTGTTCTTAACGGAATATGCGACACAACAGCAACACTTCATCTTCTCGGAGGTGACTTAAAGATTACATGGGATAAAGATGAGAATACCGTATATCTTGAAGGCCCAGCGAAAACAGTATTTACAGGGGAGGTAGATATTTAATATGATGACAGATATGACAATGGATAATTTTCTTACGGTTTTATCTTCAAGTGAACCAGTGCCGGGAGGCGGTGGAGCATGCGGATATGTGGCAGCAGTAGGCATGAGTCTTGGTAATATGGTGCTTGCACTTACAACCGGAAAGAAGAAATATGCAGAGTATCAGGAAGAGATTGAAGAACTTATTGTTAAAGCGACAGACCTTACCAAGAGACTTGCAGAGTGCATGGATAAGGATGCAGAGAGCTTTAAGCCTCTGGCAGCAGCTTATGGTCTTCCTAAGGATACAGAAGAACAGATTAAGGAAAGAGAAGCAATTATGGCAAAGGCACTTGTTACAGCCTCAGAAGCCCCTCTGTCAATGATGGAGCTTATACTTGAAGCCATGAAGCTTATTGACCGCATATCTGTAATTGGAAGCAGAATCGCAATCAGTGATGCAGGTGTCGGCATAACAATGTGCGAAGCTGCAATGAAGGGAGCTTCGCTTAATGTATTTATCAATACAAAGCTTATGAAGGACAGAGAACTTGCTGAAGATATGAACTTTAAGGCAGATAAGATGCTTGTTGAAGCAGCACAGATTGAAGAAGAAACATTTGGAAGAGTTATGGACGCTGTAAGACCATAGAACAAGATTGCAAAATAAGGAGGAAAATTCCTCTCCTCGCTGGAGAGGCTCGGATTTTGCTTCGCAAAACAAGGAGGGATATATGGAGACACTTAAGGGATTACCGGTTGCTAATGCTATTAATGAGAAGATTATTGAAGAGATGAAGGACTGGAAGGGCGCAACTCCACATCTTGCAATTGTGCGTGTTGGTGAAAGACCAGATGATATGTCATATGAGCGTGGCGCTACCAAGAAGATGGAAAAAGTAGGATTCAGATGTACTTCATATACATTTCCTGCTGATATTGATAATGATACTTTCCAGAAAGAATTTGACAAGATTAATGAAGATGAGGATATTGACGGAATTCTTCTTTTAAGACCTTTGCCAAAGCATCTTGATGAGAAGGCAATTGAGAACAGAATTGCCAGTGTGAAGGATCTGGACGGAATATCACCTATGAATCTTGCAAAGGTATATGCAGGGGATCCGACAGGATATGGTCCATGTACAGCAGAAGCTGTAATTGAGATGTTAGATTATGCAGGAGTTGACTTAAAGGGTAAGAGAGCAGTAGTCATCGGAAGAAGTCTTGTTATCGGTAAGCCGGTTGCGATGATGCTTATGAAGAAGAATGCAACAGTAACAGTGTGTCATACTAAGACAGTTGATATGCCAGGAGTATGTAAGGGTGCTGAGGTGCTTGTTGCGGCAGCAGGCGTTGCAAAGATGGTTGACAAATCATTTGTTGCAGATGGTGCAGTTGTAATTGACGTTGGAATAAATGTTGATGAAGACGGCAATCTGTGTGGTGATGTTGATTTTGAAGATGTTGCAGAGAACGCTTCTGTATGTACACCGGTTCCTGGAGGAGTAGGTTCGGTAACAACATCAGTTCTTGCAAAACATCTGCTTAAGGCAGCTAAGGCAAGAAGAGGGTAAAATGGGCTGATAGCGCAGGTTCAATTCCCGTACGGTGCTTTAAGATTTGAATTGGATATAAGTGAGTAAAACTGTCGTGTCAGGAATGATGCGGCAGTTTTCGTGTTATGGGGCTTGTGTGCAGGTGGATGTAGGAATTAGGTAGATTTAGAATTCAGGCGGGCAGATTGGACGTTAGAGATGCGGGAAGACATGATGAAGTCCAAAAAGGAAGCCAAAGCCTGGAGGATTGGACGTTGAAGCTGTGTGAAGGCACGATGAAGTCCAAAAGGGAAGCCGAAGCCCGGAGAATTGGACGTTGAAGCTGTGTGAGGGCACGATGAAGTCCAAAAGGGAAGCTAAAGCCCGGCAGATTGGACGTTAGAGCAGAGTGAAGGCACGATGAAGTCCAAAAGGGAAGCCGAAGCCGAGCAGATTGGACGTTAGAATTGTGGGAAGGCATAAAAAAGTCCAAAAGCCATTCATAAAAATGAGGACGCTACCCAAGAATTATCCCAAAGACGCATTTTCCACTTGCTTTATTACAGTAGAAAATGTATTATAACAAGAAGAATTGGTGCTACCAATTTACAACAGCAGTTACAGGATAGGAGAGTTATTATGAAATTATTAAGACAGTTTCTTATTATACTGGCGATTTCTTTTATCGGGGAGGCGTTGAAATATCTGCTTCCGCTTCCCGTGCCAGCCAGTATATATGGAATGGTGATACTATTTGTGGGACTTATTACGGGACTTATAAAGCTTAGCTGGGTAAAAGATGCAGGGAAATTTCTTATAGTTGTAATGCCTGTTATGTTCATTCCAGCAGGAGTAGGACTGATGTCTTCATGGGGTGTGTTAAAGCCGGTACTTGTGCCGGTGCTTATTGTTACGGTTGTTGCGATAATAACGGTTATGGCTGTTACAGGTCAGGTTTCGCAGATAATCATACACGCTGACAGGAAGAGAGAATTACGCAAAGCAGAAAGAAATGAGGTTAATGTTAATGAATGATTTTTTCAGAGAATCACTTTTTGCAGGAGTCACTTTAAGTCTTTTATCATACTTTATAGGTTCTGTGCTTAAGAAAAAATTCAAGCTTGGAATATTCAATCCATTGCTTATATCAATAATAATAACAATAATAGTACTTGCAGTGTCAGGTGTTGATTATGAGGTATATAATCAGGGTGCTAAGTATCTTAGCTGGTTTCTTACACCGGCAACTGTATGTCTTGCAATTCCGCTGTACGAGCAGTGGAGTCTTCTTAAGAAGAATTACAAGGCTGTTGTTGTAGGAATAGCATCAGGTGTGTTTACAAGTTTGACAACGGTACTTGTGTTATCTAAACTTATGAATCTGAGTCATGCTGAATATGTTACACTTCTTCCAAAGTCAATAACTACTGCTATTGGTATGGGAGTATCAGAAGAACTTGGAGGTTATGTAACAATCACAGTTGCGGTAATAGTTGTAACGGGAGTGCTTGGAAATATATTTGGTGAGCTTATATGTAGAATATTCAGAATAAAAGAGCCAATTGCCAAAGGACTTGCGTTAGGGTCTGCCGCACATGCTATAGGAACAGCCAAGGCTATGGAGATGGGCGAAATTGAAGGAGCAATGAGCAGTCTTTCAATTGCAGTTGCAGGTATACTTACAGTTGCACTTTCATCGTTATTTGCTGGATTTATGTAAAATTATGAGGATAGTGTGAAAATAATATTTTCACATGCGGGGTTTGTGCCTGCGCGCACTTGGCACAAACCTATTATGCGCAAAAAGCGTGCGCAGAAAAGAGGTATATATGATAATCACGATTGCAAGACAATGTGGATGTATGGGTGACCAGATAGGAAAAGCACTGGCAGAGAAATATTTTATACCATTTTATGATAAGGATGCTGTTTGTAGGCTGGCAAAAGAGAAAGGTCTGTATGAAAAATATCCATATTTTTATGGAGAAATGCCACTTGATATGATGCTGTATGCTGACACAATGGCAGGTGATGATACATCAGATAATGGAAAAACTCCACGCAAGGCTATGGCTGACATAATCGGTAATGAAAATTGCGTAGTTGTCGGCAGATGCGGAAACAATGCATTCAGACACAGAGAAGATGTTATATCAGTATTTCTCACAGGAAACAAAGAAAAAAGAGCAGAACTTATAGAAAAGAAGCACAATGTCAGCCCTAAGAAAGCAGCTAAGATAGTTGAAGATACAGACCTTAGAAGACGCTCATATCACAATTATTATACAGGTGAAGAATGGGGAAATGCAGAATATTACGATATATGCATAGATGTTTCAAAGGTTGGGGAAGATGGTGCATTAAGACTTATAGAAGCCTATATTAATGAGACAGGGGTGTTGTAATCTGGAATCAGCTGACATGAATCAGAAAAAAATTTCGCAGGAATACGAAAAGGCAATTCAATATATTTATGAGCTTATGAAAAGCGGAGAGCTTACAATAGGAAGCAGACTGCCTACTGAGCGTGCACTAGCAGAAACTCTTGGGATAGGACGCAATTCAACAAGAGAAGCTTTAAGTATTATGCATGGAATGGGACTTATAGAACGCCGTCAGGGTTCTGGCAATTATATATCAGAAAATGTCGGGCAGTCCATAAAGCAGACAATATTAATGATGATTGCATTAAAAACTGTTACTAAGCGCGAAGTGTGCGAATTCCGCCGCATGATGGAAAAGTCAGTGTGTAATGCAGTAATACATACAGGTCTTATGAAAGAACAACAGGAACGACTGGAAAGCATGGTTAATCAGATGATGACAGAAACAGGTGATGCACTTGTTGATATTGATAAAGCATTTCACGAGGAACTGATTGCAGATACAGGCAACAACCTGTGGATTACACTGATGGAAGCTGTTGTTGAAGTCTACCGCAAATGGATAGATTATGTCATAAAGCATGCAGATGGAATTAAGAAAAAGAAACTTTTAAAGACACATGAAATGATATATGATAGCCTTATAAAGAAGGATATTGAGACACTTAATGCAGCGATTGATGAGCATTACGATATAATTGAGGAGCTGCTGGGATAAAGAAGCCATAACAAGGAGGATATATGAAATACAAAATCGTTATATTTGATTTGGACGGAACGATACTTAATACATTGGAAGACCTTGCAGATAGTACTAATTATGCACTTTCAGTATTTGACATGCCTGAGAGGACGATTGAAGAAATCAGACATTTTGTTGGCAATGGGATAAGAAAGCTGATGGAAAGAGCAGTACCACAGGGAACACCAGAAAGCATGATAGTTAAGGTGCATGAAACATTTACAGAGCATTATAAGAAGCACTGTGCAGATAAGACAAGACCTTATGATGGAATAAAAGAACTTATTGAGAATATAAGAAATGCCGGTGTGTACACAGCGGTTGTGTCTAACAAGGCTGATTATGGAGTACAGGCATTATGTAAGGATTATTTTCCAGGACTATTTGATTATGCGGTTGGAGAGAGAGAAGGCATAAGAAGAAAACCATATCCGGACAGTGTTAATGAAGTATTAAGACAGTTTGATGTTGACAGAACACAGGCTGTATATATCGGGGATTCAGAAGTAGATGTCCAGACAGCGGCTAATGCAGGAATGGATGTATGTATGGTTGGCTGGGGATTCAGAGATGAAGAGTTCTTAAAGGATAATGGGGCTGAGTTTGTTGTACACAGCCCCGAACAAGCATGGGAATTCATTAATAAGTAATATACTTATATCACGTTATGAAGCAAGGCGGACTGCAATTCATAAAGCTGGGGGTTCTTGGATTTAAGAATCAGTTCTACCAGACCTTCGGTGATAAGCATTGCACCGTCCTTGTTAAAATGTGTATTCTCAGAAACAGTTTCTGGCTTGGCGAGTTCTTTTAAGAAATCGTCAGGCCATTTTCCTTTATTGATACCTTTCTTGATAGAGGTATATCTATGTATATTATCATGTCCGATTTTTTCAAAGAGATTAACTGAATAAGAAAACAGATCAAGTACAGGTGTGCCGGTTTCTTCACCAATCTGGCGCATAGCTCTTATATAGCTGAAATTATTGCCACCGTGGCAGCCTGGAGCGTCCATAATTGTTCCGTCAGCATTGAAAAATGTTCTTGCAGGTGCAGTAACTAATACAGGAGATGCATCATGCTCTCTTGCCATATCAATAAACTGTTTGATGAACCATTTGTAACTGCCCATAGAAGCGTCTTTTGAGTATGGATAGTAAGTGTCATATGGATAAGACTGGTTTATGGCAAGAACACTGTTAAGAACAGCCTGTTTATCAGTTATCGAATCATCGCTATTAAGTGCCTCAATATATTCAGATGGTATATAATTCTTAGGCATCTTAACTCCTGCTATAACAGGAAATCGACCTGATTCATCTGGTACGCCAAGCGGAGTCTGACGGTTAAATATAGATTTGTAATCCTTTGAATCGTCATCATTATGACAGAACTCTATAAAAAGATAGTCTCCGGACTGAATATGTCTGTCAATCTCTTCAAATCTTCCTTCATTAATAAAAAGTCTTGAACTTCTGCCACCCTTGGCATAGTTAAATACATTTACATCAGGCTTAAAGAAGCGTGGCAGGAACTGTCCCCAGCCTGCAATAAATTCTTCCTCAGTATAATTCTGTACAATAGAGTCTCCAGCAAGATAAATGTTCATACATACCTCCTTGTTTTGCGAAGCAAAATTCGACTGCCATGTAGGAGCAGAGATATTGCCTCCGTCGCTTTTCATCAATTATAATCCTAAACGTTTTCACAAACTACATATACTTTGCAATTATATTGATATAAAACAGATAAAAAGAACATGATATTGTACTTGAAAAGTAATATTCTTTATGATATTATTCATGTGTATGAATATCTTAAAGACTATGAAAGAGACTTCTTTTCATGGAACCTGACAGGAAAGCGATGCCACCGACTGAAAGCATACGCAGGGAATTGATAAGAGGAACGCTCTGGAGTTGGATGGTTGAGCAGCCACGGCTGGGTAGGTCATTCCGTTACACGCGTTAAGTGCAATGAGATGAGAAGCTTAGAACTTTTCAATGCGGGTGGTACCGCGGATAACACAGTTTATTCGCCCCGGGATGTATATTACATCCTGGGGCTTTTTTGCGAAAAAAAGCATAGCAGGATGTTAGACATTATTATTTTATTTGACAGGACATAACATTTTGCTTGTCCAGAAAAGAAAGGAGATTGCAATGGCAAACATGTACAGAGATGTTAACTTAAGTGAAGTTAATGAAAGTTACATCGGCAAGGAATTGAAGGTTGCAGGATGGGTTGAGAACATCCGTGACCACGGAGGAGTTTCATTTATCGATTTAAGAGATATGTATGGAGTACTTCAGGTAGTACTTCGTGATACAACATTACTTGATGGTATTCACAAGGAAGAGTGTATCGCTATCGAAGGTATTATGGAGCAGAGAGATGAGGAGACATACAATCCTAAGATTCCTTCAGGAACAATCGAGCTTGAAGCTAAGAAGATTACAATACTTGGACAGGTATACCAGCAGCTTCCATTTGAAGTACAGACTTCTAAGGAAGTAAGAGAGGATGTACGTCTTAAGTACAGATATCTTGATTTAAGAAACCAGAAGGTTAAGGATAACATGATATTCAGATCAAAGGTTATCGCATTCCTTCGTCAGAAGATGACAGACATGGGATTCCTTGAAATCCAGACACCTATCCTTTGTGCTTCATCACCAGAGGGCGCAAGAGATTATATAGTACCTTCAAGAAAATATAAGGGCAAATTCTATGCTCTTCCACAGGCACCACAGCAGTATAAGCAGTTACTTATGGTATCTGGTTTTGATAAATATTTCCAGATTGCACCTTGCTTCAGAGATGAGGATGCAAGAGCTGACCGTTCACCAGGAGAATTCTACCAGTTAGATTTCGAGATGAGCTTTGCTACACAGGAAGATGTATTCAGAATTGGTGAAGAGGTTCTCACAGAAACATTTGCAAAATTCGCACCAGAAGGATACGAAGTTACACAGGCACCTTATCCAATCATCAGCTACAAGCAGGCAATGCTTGAGTTTGGTTCAGATAAGCCAGATCTTCGTAATCCACTTAGAATTATTGACCTTTCAGAATTTTTTAACAAATGTACATTCAAGCCTTTCCAGAACAAGACTGTAAGAGCAATCAATGTACATGCAAAGCTTTCAAAGGGACAGCATGAGAAGTTACTTAAGTTCGCTACAGGAATCGGAATGGGCGGACTTGGATACCTTGAGGTTCTTGAAGACGGAAGCTACAAGGGACCAATTGATAAATTTATTCCAGAAGAACTCAAGGGAGAAATCAAAGACCTTGCAGGACTTCAGCCAGGAGATACAATCTTCTTCATCGCTGATAAGGAAGACAGAGCTGCGTACTTCGCAGGACAAATCAGAAACGAACTTGGTGAGAGACTTGACCTCATTGAGAAAAATGCATACAGATTCTGTTATGTTAACGACTTCCCAATGTTCGAAAGAGATCCAGAAACTAAGAAGATTGGATTTACACATAATCCATTCTCAATGCCACAGGGCGGACTTGAGGCGCTTAATACAAAAGATCCTCTTGATATCCTTGCATACCAGTATGATATCGTATGTAACGGTGTAGAGTTATCATCAGGAGCAGTCCGTAACCATGACATGCAGATAATGGTTAAGGCATTTGAGATTGCCGGATATGACGAAGAAGTATTAAAGGCAAAATTTGGAGCATTATACAATGCATTCCAGTTCGGTGCACCACCACACGCAGGAATGGCACCAGGTGTTGACCGTATGATTATGCTCCTTAGAAATGAAGAGAATATCCGTGAGATAATTCCATTCCCAATGAGCGGAACAGCACAGGATTTAATGTGCGGAGCACCAAATGAGGTAACAGAGCAGCAGCTTAGGGAAGTTCATATTAAGGTTAGGGATTAGGAGGCATACGGACGACTGCAGGATTTTTATAAATTCACCGCAGGCACGCTCTCGCTGCTTGTCGCTCGCAGCGGACACTAAGTGGATTGTGCAACAGAGGTATGGTAAGCAAGCTTCCCAACCTCTTTCGCCCAATCCACTTAGTGCCGGCGGCTCCAAAGCACCTTGCTTGTGAATTTATAAAAAATCCTGCCGCCTGCTCGGTGCCAACAACCGCTAACCTAACATAAACTTTCCTAAGAGAAAGAGTGGAGGTTTTCACTCCCCCGACGAGCAAAGCGATGTCGTGCGTTCGTTCCGGGGTAGATGTGTGAGCCTGGAGAAATTGGATAAAGCGTGAACAAGACACTTTGGAGCCGCCGGCACTTAGCAAAATCAGCTGGCGGAGTCGGAAAGCTTGCTTTCCAGACGGAGGTGGCTGATTTCGCTTAGTACCGCTGCGTGCGACAAGTAGCGAAAGCGTGTCTTGTGATGATTTATCCAATTTCTCCAGGCGTATATAACGACAACGAAAGGAGACGCACACATGGCTAATGTAATTAGTGATGAGACAATTGAGTATGTTGGTATCCTTGCCAAGCTTGAACTCTCTGATGAAGAGAAGGAAGCTGCCAAGAAGGATATGGCTAGCATGCTTGATTATATTGACAAGCTCGGTGAGCTTGATACTACAGGGGTAGAACCTATGTCACATGTGTTCCCTGTTAATAATGTAATGAGAGAAGATGTTGTTACTAATGGTGACGGAAGCGAGGCAACTCTTGCTAATGCACCTGAATGTAATGAATCAGGATTTATTGTACCTAAAACTGTTGAATCATAGAAAGGACGCATATGAGTTTATTAGATTATACAGCTGTTGAACTGGCTGCTAAGATTAAAGCGGGTGAGACAACAGCTACACAGGCTATGGAAGCTGTTATTGCACAGATTGAAAAGTCTGAGGACGAGCTTAACTGCTATGTCACATTTGACAAGGATAAAGCTCTGGCAGCAGCTAAGAAGGCAGATGAAGATATCAAGGCAGGTAAGCTTACAGGACCTTTAGCCGGAGTACCATTTGCAATCAAAGATAATATGTGTACAGAGGGCATGCTTACTACATGCTCATCTAAGATACTCGGTAATTTCGTTCCAACTTACACAGCAGATGCAGTAGTAAGACTTGAAAATGCAGGAGCAGTAATTATCGGAAAGACTAACATGGATGAATTTGCGATGGGTTCTACAACTGAGACAAGCGCATTTGGCGCAACTAAGAATCCACGTAATCCTGAGCATGTACCTGGTGGTTCATCAGGCGGCTCTGCTGCGGCAGTTGCAGCAAATGAGTGTTTTGCAGCACTTGGTTCGGATACAGGCGGTTCAATCAGACAGCCGGCTTCTTACTGTGGTGTTGTAGGTTTAAAGCCAACTTATGGAACTGTTTCACGTTACGGACTTATTGCTTACGGTTCATCATTAGATCAGATTGGACCTTTATGTAAGGATGTAACAGACTGTGCAACTATCATGGAAGCTATCGCAGGCAAAGACGATAAGGACTCAACATCAATTGGAAGAGATGATTATTCATTTACAAAGGCATTAGTTGATGATGTCAAGGGAATGAGAATTGGTATTCCAAGAGATTATTTTGGAGAAGGTCTTGACCCTGAGGTTAAGGAGGCTGTTCTTAATGCTGCCAAAGTTCTTGAGAGCAAGGGAGCAATCGTGGAAGAGTTTGATTTAAGCCTTGTAGAGTACGCAATTCCTACTTACTATACAATTGCAGCAGCAGAGGCAAGTTCTAACCTTGAAAGATTCGATGGTGTTAAATACGGATACAGAACTAAAGAATACGAAGGACTCCACAACATGTACAAAAAGACTCGTTCAGAGGGCTTCGGTGCAGAGGTTAAGAGAAGAATTATGCTCGGTTCTTTCGTATTAAGTTCAGGTTATTATGACGCTTATTATCTTAAGGCATTAAGAGTTAAGGCGCTTATTAAGAAAGCATTTGACGAAGCATTTGCAAAATATGATGTAATCCTTGGACCTGTTGCTCCTACAACAGCACCAAAGCTTGGCTCATCATTATCAGACCCAATAAAAATGTATCTTGGAGATATCTACACTATCTCAGTAAACCTTGCAGGACTTCCGGGACTTTCAGTTCCATGCGGCAAGGACAAGAATGGTCTTCCAATCGGCTTACAGCTCATTGGTGACTGCTTTAAAGAGAATAATCTTATCCGTGCAGGTTACGCTTATGAGCAGGCACGAGGAAGATTTGAATAGGAGGGAGGTATAAGTATGAAGGATTATGAAGTTGTAATCGGACTTGAAGTCCATGTTGAATTAGCTACTAAGACAAAGATTTTCTGCGGATGCTCAACTGAATTCGGAGGAGCACCTAACTCACATACTTGCCCTGTATGCACAGGTATGCCGGGTTCGCTTCCTGTTCTTAATAAGAAGGTTGTAGAGTATGCAGCAGCAGTAGGACTTGCAACTAACTGTACAATTACACAGGATTGCAAATTTGACAGAAAGAATTATTTCTATCCTGATAATCCACAGAATTATCAGATTTCACAGCTTTATCTTCCAATCTGCCGTAACGGACATGTTGATGTGAAGTTAGCAGATGGAACAGAGAAAACTATAAGAATCCACGAGATTCATATGGAAGAGGATGCAGGAAAGCTTGTTCATGATGAGTGGGAAGGCGTGTCATATGTAGATTATAACCGTTCAGGTGTGCCTCTTATCGAAATCGTTTCTGAACCAGACATGCGTTCAGCAGAAGAAGTTATTGCTTACCTTACTAAGTTAAGGACAACAATCCAGTATCTTGGTGCTTCTGACTGTAAACTTCAGGAAGGTTCTATGAGAGCCGATGTCAACCTCTCTGTAAGAGAGCGTGGTTCAAGCGAGTTCGGAACAAGAACAGAAACTAAGAACCTCAATTCATTTGCAGCGATTGAAAGAGCAATTAAGGCCGAGACAGCTAGACAGATTGACTTAATCGAAGCAGGCGAGAAGGTTGTGCAGGAAACAAGAAGATGGAATGATGACAAAGAATATTCATATGCTATGCGTTCCAAGGAAGATGCACAGGATTACAGATATTTCCCAGACCCAGACCTTGTTCCAATTCACATCAGTGATGAGTATTTAGCAGAGCTTAAGGCAAAACAGCCAGAGTTCAAGGATGAGAAGAAGGCACGTTATATTGAAGAATTCGGACTTCCTGAATATGATGCAGAGATTCTTACAGATTCCAAGAAGTTCACGGAAATCTTTGAGGAAGCTACAGCAATCTGCAATCAGCCAAAGAAGGTTTCTAACTGGATTATGGGCGAGACAATGCGACTCATGAAAGAAGAATCAGCTAAGACTGGAAGAGAATTCAGAGCTGAAGAATTAACTTTTTCACCTGAAAGCCTTGCCAAGATTATTACTCTTGTTGAGAAAAAGGAAATCAACAACGCAGCAGCTAAGGAGATATTTGAACATGTATTTGCTGAAAATGTTGATGTTGACGCATATGTTGAGGAGCATGGCTTGAAGCAGGTTAATGATGAAGGTGCACTTAGGGCAACAGTTGAGAAGGTTATCGCAGATAATCCACAGTCAGTTGCTGATTATAAAGGCGGCAAAAAGCAGGCAATCGGCTATCTTGTCGGACAGACAATGAAGGTAATGCAGGGCAAGGCTAATCCGGGAATGGTAAATGCTTTGTTACAGGAGCTATTAAAGTAACATATGAACTTAAAACTATAAGGAGATATGGAATGAAAAAAGTTGATTTTGAGGTAAAACTCCCGTCATTTGTTGACAGAATAGTATATGTTGACAACTATGGTGCAAGACCATACTGTTATACTATTGAAGATGCATCAAGAAATGCTGATGCTATAAACAGGGCTATTAGCTATATCTCAGAAAAGGGCGGCGGAACTGTTGTGATTCCTGCGGGAATCTGGTTTACTGCACCGATTGAGATTAAGAGCGATGTCGAGTTAAGAATTGAGAAGAACGCAATACTTAAATTTTCTAAAGATATTGACCAATATCCACTTATTATTACTAACTATGAAGGTCAGGAGTGTATAAGAGCCAAGTCTCCAATCACGGCTGAAAATGCTATTAACATCGGTATAACCGGTGGTGGTGTTATTGACGGAAGTGGTGATCTGTGGCGCCCTATAAAAAAGTTTAAGATTACTGATAGACAGTGGGAAGCTCTTATGAAAAAGAGCCAGTATATAATTGATACTAAAGGTGGCGGCGTATGGATGCCGACAGAAAGCTCATTTAAAGGTAATGAGCATAATATCCAGCTTGACGCTGAGAATGCACTTGAGAAAGCAAGCGAATATTATGATTTCTACAGACCTGTAATGGTAAGCCTTCGTCACTGTAAAAGAATTCTTCTTGATGGTGTAACATTTAAGAATTCACCAGCATGGAATATACACCCATTTTTCTGTAAGAATCTTACAGTAAGAAATGTTACGGTGAGCAATCCGTATTATGCGCAGAACGGTGATGGAATTGATGTTGAATCATGCAAGAAGGTTCATATCCACAACTGTACATTTGAAACAGGTGATGATGCAATCTGCTTAAAGTCAGGCAAGAATGCCGTCGCAAGACAGATTGAGGGACCTTGTGAGGATGTATATATCCATGATTGTCTCGTTAATGAGGGACATGGAGGCTTCGTTATCGGAAGCGAGATGAGCCGTGGTATTAAAAATGTACTGGTAGAGAATTGTACTTTCCTTGGAACTGATGTCGGAGTCCGCATTAAGAGCGCACTTGGACGAGGTGGCGTTATCGAAAATATTAACATAAAGAATATTAATATGGTTGATATTAAGGAACAGGCAATTATTCTTACAATGTCATATGTGCTTAATTCTCTTGACAGAGATGAAGAAATTAACGGAATCGACAAAGACGATATTCCTTATTTTAAGAATATTAATTTCGAGGGAATTAACTGCCTCGGAGCTAAGGAAGCAGTTGTTATAGAGCCGTTAAAGGATATGCCTGAGACAATCACTGATATACACATTAAGGCTTCATCATTTGTTACAAGCAGTGAGAACCGTGTTGGATGCGACTGTCTTACAAGCGAACAGACAACTTATGAGATATTATAGAAAAATCCCGGCAGCACTGATATATGTGCTGCTGGGACTTTTGAGTTGTGACTTAATTTTTCTTTTTTGCTTGGGCTGATAATAATTGCTCGTATTTAGCTTTCCACTTTTCGGTTTCTGATATTTCATTTTGCAATTTTATGTGTAATTCAGTTTTTTCTCTTGTGAGATTTTCCTTATCTTCCTCTAGTTTCTTCAATTTATCTTGCATATGTTTTTCTTCAATCTCAGCCCGTCTTCGTGCTTCACACTGCTGGCGGATTGTTTCGTCACTATTAAGCTCATACAAAGTCTCTGCTGCATCTTTCATATATTCATTACTCTGAACAGCCATACGCAACTCCTCCCATGTCTTAGCCTTGAAGACAGTGGCCCATGTGTCTATTCCATAAGCCTTGTCTTCATCACTCGCCATATGTATCTGAGTTAAGTCTAACACACTGATACCAAGTTTGTCACTATACCTTCTGTGAGTTTTCTTATTCAATAGTCCAAATTCAGCGTAGAATTCCGGTGCGTCTTCAAATAAAGTATAATCAAGAATACCAATATTGATAACAGGTTTAATAGCTTCGTATGCGCCACCTTTATTAAGCTGGCTGAAATCTGAACATAAATAACATAATGACCTGTTTTCCCAGTTGTGCAGATTATTAACCTGCATCTCAAGATTAAGCATTCTGCTGTTATTAAGCAGAATATTTACATCAAGTATAAATGTTTTGGCATTAATGCTTTCCCCTAATATTATAGGATTGGTTATTTCAATATCCTTAATATCTTCAGGGTTAAGATGCAGCAATGCACTTGCCAGTCCAATCAGTGTTTTTCTGCTTTTTTGCAGTATTGCTCGAAACATGTAATCATTAGTCATACCATAATCAATCTTTCCTGTTGCCTCCATAATAGGTGCAGTATTCCCCATAAAATTCCTCCGCTATTCATTTAGTGACTTGTTTTGTGGATATTATTGGCGAAATGTAAAACCTGCCAGACAGTTAAATATAATATTTAACATAATTGCATAATAACATGAAATATATTTTAATGCAATATACAATAGAAAGAAAATATTAAATAGATACGGTATTTAATGAGAGCAATTAAAAAGTTGCATGTCATTCATTATTAGATTGAATGGCATGCAACTTTTTGTATTGTGTCATAATTTTTCTTTTCTGCTTGGGCAGCTAATAATTGCTCGTATTTAGCCAATGGCTCTCATATTGCATTAGTTGTCAACTTCTTCCTGAATCAATTCCAATGCATATAAGTCAACACTCAGATACTGGTTTTTGTAAAGAATTGCAGGGCATTTTACAATAGACAGTTCTTCAGAAGAGCCATCTTTATATTGTATGTTGAGTACATACTGAACAGAAGAATCATTGTCATCATGAAAAGTAACTGGGTGAGAAGGCGTGAAAGCTAAAGCGTCTGTTAAATCTTTCAGTCTTGCACCTTCAAAAACGCCAGTTTTGCCATTAGATTTGTTGATGACAGTAATGCTGTCAGCGTTGTCTATATTGATTGTTACAAGGCTTCTGTTATATATAGTATCAAGAAAATCTGTGACAAGTGATGCAGACTTTCCGAAAGGATGATAGCTCATTCTGTTAATTGTGACTTTATTGTCAAGCACAATAATGCTGTTAGTACGATTGTCTGTGCTGGTATATAATATTCTGTAAGTCCATCCAGATGCAGGCGCAAATAGCCATGGCATAACAGTTATATCTTCTACTATATCAATTAATTGTGATTTTTCATCAGATGTCAGACTTATTTCATTTCCTTCTCTTACAATTGAAATATTGCTGTTATCTGATAAGTCAAGCTTAATGTGGCGAGGTCTTAGTAATAATGCAGCTATAATTATTATTAAGATTATAAGAGAAAGAAATGCTGCTTTTTTTGTTTTGTGCATATAAAAACCTCCTTTTTATGTGCATACTGTCATGTTGAACTATTTATTTCCGAACTATAATATAACTATATGTTACTAGAAGTAAATATTGCTGTCAACAATGTGCTAAAATTCCCCAATATAAGATACAACAAGATGACATACTTTATTTGAGGTGTTAAGGAAATACTTTTCTACAGCAGAATTTTTTAAAGCAGTGAGAAACAATAAGACCCAATCAGACAATCAGTGAGAAGAACTGCGTGGTGCCTTTAGTCCTTTTTATTCTTTTCCGGCTTCAATCTCAGCCTCGTATTCATCAAAGATATAACCAAGAATCGGTGCCATGCCGACAAACTCACAGCCATAAAGATAATTGTCAGTGCCCTCAATCGGCTGACTTCTTATAATCTTGACAACACTGTAAAGAGTATCTGTTTCAGAGCCAAGATTAAGAGCAGCATTAAAATAAAAGTTGATAGGAAGCATGCTTTTTGATTCAAATGCTATACCACCCTCAGATATATTGATAACCTTGATAGGTGAATCAAGATTCTTAATTTCCATGTTGTCCTAATTAAAAAGAGAAGAAACATTAAGTGTAAGGTCTGCTTTCATTCTTTTAAAACGTCTTTTTTCAATTCCATTAGCCATAATAAATCTCCCATCTTAATATTATTATTCGAGTGAATAGTACACTTCTAAAAACTGACTATATTTGTATTTTTAATAATACACTTTAATAAGGTAATGCGCAATGCATTATTGCAAAAGATAAAGTCTATTGATTTTGAATGGACGCTGGTATATAATATTTTTGTTTGTTTTTAAACCGCATAAATACTACGGTTTGATAACTTTTTAACTAATAATTTTATTAAGAAGAAAAGGATGGATGAACTCATGGGAAAATGTGAATTACTCTATGAAGGAAAAGTAAGAGAAGTATATGATTGCGATGACAAGCTTGTTATGGTTGCTACAGACCGTATCTCAGCATTTGATCATATTTTAAAGAATAAGGTTACAGAAAAGGGAGCAATTCTTACACAGATGTCAAAGTTCTGGTTTGATTATACTAAGGATGTTGTTGCTAATCATATGGTTTCAGTTGATGTTAATGACATGCCAGAGTTCTTCCACAAGGATGAATATATTGGAAGAAGCATGCTTTGCAAGAAGCTTACAATGCTTCCTGTTGAGTGTATCGTAAGAGGATATATAACAGGTAGTGGCTGGGCAAGCTACAAGGAGAACGGAACAGTCTGTGGAATTAAGCTTCCAGAGGGACTTAAGGAATCAGAGAAACTTCCTGAGCCAATCTACACACCAAGTACTAAGGCTGAGATTGGCGACCATGATGAGAATATTTCATTTGAGAAGAGTATAGAAGTTCTTGAGAAGCAGTTCCCAGGAAAAGGTCTGGAATACGCTACTAAGATTAAGGATGCAACTATCACTCTTTACAAGAAGTGTGCAGAGTACGCTTTAAGCAAGGGTATTATTATTGCGGATACTAAGTTTGAATTTGGTCTTGATGAGAATGGTGAGGTAGTTATCGGTGATGAGATGCTTACACCAGACAGCTCAAGATTCTGGCCATTAGAAGGATATGAGGCAGGAAAGAGCCAGCCATCATATGACAAGCAGTTTGTAAGAGACTGGTTAAAGGCTAATCCAGACAGTGATTATTTACTTCCAGATGATGTAATCGAGAAGACAGTTGAAAAGTACAAGGAAGCATATAAGCTTCTTACTGGTAAGGATTTTTCCCGCAAATAATCACAGTCGATAAGGAATGGAGAATTATGAATCAGATTGATATTAATGACAGCTACTATGCTGAAGATGAACTTCATGAGGAATGCGGAGTCTTTGGTGTATATGATTTCGATGGCAATGATGTTTCATCCACAATATATTATGGCCTTTTTGCCCTTCAGCACAGAGGACAGGAAAGCTGCGGTATAGCAGTCAGTGATACAGAAGGACCTAAGGGAAAGGTTCTTTCATACAAGGATATGGGACTTGTTAATGAAGTCTTTAATCCTGAAAAGCTTGAAAAGCTTAATGGTAATATAGGTGTCGGACATGTAAGATATTCAACAGCCGGAAGCAGCAGCCGTGAGAATGCACAGCCACTTGTTCTTAACTATGTTAAGGGAACTCTTGGTATGGCACATAACGGTAATCTTCTTAATGCTGTTGAACTGCGTGAAGAGCTTTCTTATACAGGAGCTATCTTCCAGACAACTATTGATTCAGAGGTTATTGCTTACTTAATCGCAAGAGAAAGACTTAATGTTCCGACTGTTGAGGGAGCTGTGTTAAATGCGATGAAGAAGATTAAGGGTGCTTATTCACTTATTGTAATGAGTCCTAGAAAGCTTATCGGAGCAAGGGATCCATTTGGTTTCAAGCCATTATGTATCGGTAAGAGAGATAATGCATACTTCTTATCATCAGAGACATGTGCACTCGATACTGTAGGTGCAGAGTTTGTAAGAGATGTTGAGCCGGGTGAGGTTGTTACTATCACTAAAGATGGAATCAAGTCTGATAAGTCACTCTGCCAGAAAAATACAGCAAGATGTATATTTGAATACATATATTTTGCAAGACCAGACAGCAAGATTGACGGAATGGGCGTATATGAGTCAAGAATTAATGCGGGTAGAATCTTAGCAAAGACTCACCCTGTAGATGCTGATATTGTCGTTGGTGTTCCTGAATCAGGTAATCCGGCAGCACTTGGTTTCTCAATGGAATCAGGAATTCCTTATGGTAATGCATTTATCAAGAATAACTACGTTGGACGAACATTCATCAAACCTAAGCAGGAACAGAGAGAGTCAAGCGTTAAGGTTAAGCTGAATGTACTTAAGGAAGCAGTTGCAGGCAAGAGAGTTGTCATGATTGATGACTCAATTGTACGAGGAACAACAAGTGCGAGAATTGTAAGTCTTCTTAAGGCAGCAGGTGCTAAGGAAGTTCATGTGAGAATCAGTTCACCGGCGTTTCTTCACCCATGTTATTTTGGAACAGATATTCCTTCAGAAGACCAGCTTATCGCATCAGGCCATTCTGTAGATGAAATATGTGAAATTATCGGAGCAGATTCATTAGGCTATCTTGAGGTTGACAAGTTAAGTGAGATGATATGTGGACAGACAGGTTACTGTGACGCATGTTTTACAGGCAATTATCCAATTGAACCGCCTAAGATTGATATCCGCGGCGAGATGGGCTGATAAAGCGATTGCAGCATGCTGCCTGGAGGACATCTCTGATGTAGCGGTTGGTTGAGGCTTGCTATAGCCGTGTCGCGGACAGTGGATGTGCCTTGAAAGCATAATATTGCTGAATATGAAGGCAATTTCTGGCTGAATACCTATAAGATTAACATATGTGCTGATTTGGTAGGTGTTTTTTAGCAGAATAATAGAATATATGACACAAGATGCCTACTAAAAGCATGGAATATGTTATTTAGTAGGCATTTTTAGTAAAAATGTAGCACTATTATAATAGTCACAATCGAAATTTACCTACTAAATTGCTGAATATGCGACTATTTATAGGTATCATGACAACAAGCAAAGAAAATCAGGCTAAAGCAAACAGAAATTAACAGTTTCATGTATCATGACAATAAATACAAGAAAAAGGGGAACAGGATGAGTTATTTTCCGTTTTTTAAAGAAATAGAAGGGGAGAAATGCCTTGTTATCGGTGGCGGTAAAGTGGCAGCAAGAAAGATAAGCAGGCTGAAGGAATTTGGCGTGAAGATTAAAGTTGTAGCACCGTCTATAGTTTCTGACATAGAGGCTATGGCGCAGGCTTGCGATAATATAAGTGTTGAAAGAAGAATAATCACACCACAAGATATTGAAAATGCGGACTTTGTTATCGCGGCAGCAGGTGAAGAAGCGGATAAAGAAGCTGCCAGATTGTGCAAAGAAAAGGGTATTCCTGTAAATGTTGTGGATAACCAGGAACTGTGCGACTTTATATTTCCTTCAATTATCAGGAAAGGTGATATGGTTGCAGGATTTGTTACAGGTGGGAAAAGTCCGCATGTTGCAGCTAAGATAAGAAGAGATTGTGAGATGAATATATCTGATAATATAGAAGATATTCTTGATTATCTTGCCAGAATCAGAAAGCTTGCTAAGGACAGAATAAGTGATGAGAGAAAAAGAGCTGCATATATAAGAGAAGTGTCTGAATTCTGCATGAAAGCAGACAGAGTGTGCAGCAACAAGGAAGAAAATGCATTTTTACAGAAATATCTTGATAACAGGAGTGAGACAGTGCTTCCGGGGGCAGCACTTGTTGGAGCAGGATGCGGTTCATATGAACTCATCACAATTAAAGGCCTAAATGAGATAAGACGGGCAGAGGTTATAGTGTATGATGACCTGATAGATGAACATCTGCTGGAGTTCGCACCGGAAAGCTGTGAACTTATATATGCCGGAAAGAGGAGTGGCAGACATTCCAAGGCGCAGGAGGAGATTAATGAGCTTCTTGTAGAAAAAGCCCTTGAAGGCAGATATATTGTGAGACTAAAAGGTGGTGACCCTTATGTGTTTGGAAGGGGCGGAGAGGAAGCACTTGCGCTCAAAGCACATGGCATACCAGTGCATGAAGTTCCGGGGGTTACATCAGGTATTGGTCTGTGTGGAATGGCAGGAATTCCGGTGACACACAGGGGTGCAAGCCGTGGATTTCATGTGATTACAGGACATACGGCAGATAATCTGCCACCGGAAATTGAGGAAATCAGGTGGAAATCATATGCAAAGCTTGATGAAACATTTGTATTCCTTATGGGATTAAAGAGTATAGACATGATTACGGAAAAGCTGATGAGATATGGAAAGTTGTCAGATACGCCGGTTGCGGTAATTCACGGTGAGAATACAGATGGTACATATGTAAAGCTTGTCGGAACACTTTCGGATATTGCGGAAAAGGTGAAAGAAGTAGACTTCCCATCACCAGCTATTATAGTTGTTGGTGAGGTTGCGTCACTGGAATTGACGGATTAGCAGAAACTTAAGATGCGCTGAAAAGTAGCGCAGGAATAGAGGTTAACATGGATAAAGACAGACTTGACAGACAGATAGAGTTTATAAGAGAGATTGATAAGGAAAAGAGCATTGGCAGACAGACGTATCTGGCGGATGCGTCAAGAAAGGAAGATGACGCTGAGCATGCATGGCATATGGCAATTATGACTGTGCTGTTGTCTGAATATGCCAACGAAAAGATTGATGTGCTCCGCACAATGACAATGCTTCTTATACATGACCTTGTAGAGATAGATGCAGGAGATACTTATGCTTACGATGAGAATGCTAAGAAGACACAGCGTGAAAGAGAGTTAAAATGTGCTGACAGAATATTCAGTATTCTTCCAGAAGATCAGGGGAAATATATGCGTGAATTGTGGGAGGAATTCGAGGCACAGGAAACACCAGAGGCAAAGTTTGCAAGAACTATGGATAACTTCCAGCCTGTAATTTTAAATGATGCTTCAAAAGGAAAAAGCTGGGCAGAAAAGGGCGTGCATCTCAGCCAAATATTAAAGAGAAATGCAAGAACTGCGGAAGGTTCTGAAGAGCTGTGGAAATATTCTTATGAGAAGCTTATAAAACCTAATGTTGAGAAGGGGAATATTAAAGAGGATTAAACCTCTTTAATATTCATTGTGGGTGTTCAAGCATAACAACAATGCGGAATTCATGCTTTTCCTCTGAATAAGTATAATTGAGCAGACCATTATATTTATCAGCAATTCGTTTTACACTTTTAAGACCATAACCATGAAGGTGGTTATTATGCTTTCCAGAGTGGAGTCTGCCATCAGAGCCTAACGGAGAGGTGTCACAGGAATTAGCAATGCTTATAAGGTCAGCATTTCCGCCTCTTATGAGAGATACATTACAATCTATGTAAGGCTCATTACAATGTATTGCAGATTCAATGGCATTATCAAGCAGATTACAGAATATAGAAGTATAATCTTCAGAAGGCAGGTATCCGAGAGTATTTGAACGGATATCTGCCTCAAAATTTATATTACAATTACTACATTTTTCGGCATATCTTGAAATAATAATGTTGAGTATATCAATGTTACAGTATCTTTTAGATTTTTTTAACGCTTCGCTGCCGAGAATATTATTAATATATTGAGATATTTTTTCTGTGTGATTTCCGTCATTAAGATTATTAATTGTGTTAAGATGATTCTTAATATCATGGATAAGAATATGCTGCTTTTCATTATTTTCCTGAATATATCTATAATATTCGACGGTATCATTTTCCTTTTGCAATTCAATCTGTAATCTTGCATATTCGACATTTTTCTTTGAAATGTCCTGTTGCAGATAGAATGTCAGGATATTGATTAGCAAAAGGAGTGTTAAGCAAATAAATATAATAATATTAGTTGAATAAGATATATTTGCATTAATACATATAGAACCAAGTAATAATGTGATAACGGTTGAGATAACTGGAATTAAATACAGCATTAGAATGCTTTTTTGAGGTTTATCATCTTTTAAATAATATGTCTGTTTGTCAAATATTCTGATCGCAAATTGAGAAACCAGAAGATAGACAGATTTACTTAAGATAACGAATGTTAAGCCAGAGCTATTATAAATGTTATTTTCGCGGTATAAATATATGCTGATGTGAGGAAGGGCAGCAATAAGCCCTTCAGACAGTGCCATAATTATTGTTAAAGCAAGAGCATGAAAAACAGCAGGGTATATTTTTACATTATAATTTAAAACAATACAGATAAAGTAAATAATGAGAGAAAAAAATATATTAATGGCTGCATTTCCTAAAAATGAGACTGGAATAAGTAATAAAAAGAAACAGATTGTGATAAGAAAAGATAAAAATGTATTTCTTTTAGCTTCAAATAAGCGGTTGCAATACAGCCATAATATAATAGCTTCTATTACATATACGAATAAATAATAGCATATTGGATTCATGTGTATTTCCCTCCTGAGTTATCGGATAGTTGTAAGATATGCTGAGTAATTCTGATAGAAAGTATTGAATTTACGCATGGCAATATCTGCACAGAGATTATTTTCTAAATATATCTTGTTTGTTGTATAGGACAAAATGTAATTCATATTTACAATATAGCAGCGGTGACATTGATAAAAACTGCCAGATGGAAGCATTGATTTAATGACGGCCAGAGTCTGGGTAGTAGTATATTTATTAGAAGTCGTGTAGATTGTAACATTGCGGCAATGAGGATTAACTTCAGCCATAATGACATCTTTTACGGATATCGTATAGTTTGCACCCTGACATTTAATGATAATACGACCGCCAATAGAGTTATATTCAGATATGGCATCTTCGAAATTACGCATAAAACGTTTTTCTTCAAGAGGCTTTGAAATATATCTGAATACATGGAAACGCATAGCATCATCAAGATATTCCGGAAAAGAAGTAACAATAATTATTATTGCTGCTGGATAGGATTTTAGAAGGGTATTACCAACAGTAATGCCGTCCATACCAGACATCTGTATATCTAGATAGACAATATCAGGTCTGATACTGGAAGCTAGCATGTCTTCACCAGAGTGAAAAGTATAAATATCAGGCTGATTTATCTTATGTTCTATATAGTATTTCTCACATAGAGATTTAATCTGATTGCAGATCAGATTGTCATCATCACATATAAATATATTCATTATCCAATCTCCATAAATAAAATTATTATAATTATAACTTATTACTTGATTAAAATAAATGTGTATTTTGAGATATGATGTCATTTCAGACATGAAATATGTCATTTCAAGCATATGATATTGACTTAATTAAATAAACATGATAATAAAAGATTAAATAAAGCGTCGTGATATTAGTATGAAGTACAGGAGGGTAGTTATGAGAAAAACACTGGTGGCGATTATGATATTATCAGCATGTGCTTTATCAGCATGTGGGAAAAATTATTCTGGAGAGGAAGTTACAACTGTTACTTATGAAAATAAATTTCCGGATTTTGTATATGATAGCAATGATTTTCAGTATTACATAAAAGATAATCATAAGGTGGCGGTAGCGGAAGACGGATATTATTTTGCGAGAAATTATAGTGTTAAGAGTGATAATATGATTAATTCTAAATATTATCAGGATGATTCGAAAGACAAAACAGGCAATTCAGACGAGAATGCTTATGGGAAAATATTATATTATTATGATGTTAATTCCGAGACGGTTACGCCGTTATGCAGCAAGATAGATTGTAAACATAATAATGTTGAGTGTGAAGCATATTTTGATGCAGGAGGAGAAAATGATGGTGGATTTGTTTATTATAAGCATAGACTATATATGATTTCATATGATGATACATCTGGAACTAAGCTGATATCCTTTGATGAAAATGGACATGACAAAAAGGAATATTGTGTAATTAATGATAATCCGGAATATGTTCCATATGGGGGCGGAACAAATGATTTGTGTATATTTAAAAATGCTGTGTATAGCTGGGGGAAAAGAACAGTTTCAATAGAATCTCAGACAATTGAAATTGTGTTATACAGGACAGATCTTAAAACAAATAAGACAGAAAAGATTATGAGTTATGAAAAATCAGCAGCGCAGAACAGTTATTCAAAAGATTTTGATTGTGATATACAGGCAGTAAAAGATACATTGTATATTAAAACATGTTCATATGATGAGAACAATGATATGTTTATATATACTATATATTGTACACAGGGGGAGAATCTGACAGAACTAATGAAATCATATGCACCAAGAGATTGCAATAAAAGAATTGAAGGAAATGAGTATGCAAGTATTAAAGGCTATGCTGTAAACACAAAATATATATATTATATAGACGAACTTAGCTCAGATAAACTTGATATAGAAGCCGCGTTATTCAGATACAATATAAAAACAGGGGAAAAAGAAAAGATATATGACCTGCCAGATACAATGGCATATGATTTGCAATGCGATGATGATTATATATATATTAACAGAGCGTTATCTTCAGGACAAAGTGGAGAATTATGTATCCTTGATAATGATGCAAAGATAATATATCAAAAAGAATATAATGGATATGCTAATCTTACAGCATGTGATGAAAGGTATATAATAATGAGTACAAACGATTCTGAAACAGCATATGATGAGTTTGTGGGGAAGGGAGAAGATGTAAGAGATGTTAATGAAAATAGTCTTTTGATGGTTATGTTGAGAAAGGACGAAATACTCTCTGAAAGTAAAAACTGGGAAATAATGTATAATGGAAAATTCATGCAATAATGGGGCAATTATGTATGGTGGAATTTAAAAGACTGTTAGACAAAAGGTTTGCTATAATTATATTGATTGTTTCGGTTGTCTCTATTATTGTATTTTATCAATTTAATAATACAACAGTAATAGATAACAATACTTATTCAACTAAAACAATTTATATGTATTATAATCAAATGCTAAAAGATTATTATAATAATTGTGCAACGATGGATAAAATAACAGCAAGCTTTAAGGCAAAAGCAAAAGTATATATGATACTGAATATGGCGGAATGGAAAGTCCTTAAAGATACTGATAAAGAAGTATATGATGCGGGGAGATACGAAGAAAAAATAAATAGATATCGGGAAACAGCTCCAGAAATTTATGACTATTTTATCGAATTGAATGAGGAAAAATTACTGGACGAATATTTAGATAATTCTGATGAAATAAAGGCAGCTCTTAAGCTGTATGATCAGAATATTGAATATGTTAATGGATATTATGAAGATTTAGATAAATATATTGCGCAGGCAGATACAATGCTCCGGTCAGGCATATATTCGGATAAATCATCATTTGCACATATTAATATTTTAAAGTCGAAATATGATATAAAAAAATTATATAATGTATCTGTTAATCCGGATAACAGTGCTGCAATAGAAGCAGTTACATCAGCAAGCTCATATATTAATATATTGATTATTATAGCTGTTATGATTAGCGCATTTCGTTTTTTTGATGACAGAAAGAACGGATTGATATATATGATATATGCATCCAGACATGGAAGAATAGCACTTTCAGTACAAAGAATTATTACACTTGCTGTTATAAGTATTTTGAGTACTCTGTTTGTATATATGTGTGTATATTCTGTTGCATTTTACATATATGGTGGACTTGGATTTTTAGGGAATTCTTTACAGAGCTGGCATGCATATTCAACAATAAGTTTTACACATACTAAAGCTGTTTTTGTTTTATATATGATTTTGCTTTCTGCGTTGGCATTTTTTTTAACAGGATTACTGGCTTGGATTATAGCTGGTATATTTAGCAATGTGTCTATAGGAATGGGGATTGTAGTAATTGGATTTTTGACAGAATATATTCTGTATACAAAGATTTCAAGTAAAAGTTCATTTGTGTTCCTTAAGAATATTAACATATGGAGTATGATTTTACCGGAGCATACGCTGACTAATTATGCAAATGTTAGATTATGTGGAATTATAACAGACCGGATATATTATATAATTGTTATATGTATTATTGGCATAATTTTATTTTCTGCGATTGGTATATTGGAATCCTGCATTATTAAGGCATCAAGGAAAAGAAGTATATTTGATAATATAAGTGCCAGAATTAATACTATCTGGCAGAAATGCGTTGCACAAATGCCTCTTATTATTATGGAGTTATATAAAATACTCTGGGTAAGAAAGGGCATAGTAGTTGTATTATTTGTTATATATATTGTAAGTATCAGTGGTATAAAAAGAGGGTATATATATGACGAGAATATGATAATTGCAACAAACTATTATAATGAAGCAGAAGGAATGCAATTATCGGAAGAATTATATTGCATAGTAAATAAATATGAAGAAGAAAAAGAATACTGGGACAACAGGTTAATTGATATTTCAAATTCATTTGACATGGATTCAGGAGAGTACAGTAAAGCAGATTTTGATGAAGCAAATAAGCAGGCAGCTTTATATAAGACTGGTCTTGATGAAATACATAGAAATATTAATAATTTGGAAGAACTTAAGAAAAAAGATATAAATGGAACAGTTGTCAAACCATATATTGTTGAAGATATGTTTGGAAAAAGACTGTATGATCATGAAAGCAAATATGCGTTAATCGGGGTTATGAGTCTGGCTTTTTTATTACATGGTATTATGTCTGATGATAAAAGGCAGAATGTGACAGCATTAATTCGTTCTGCAGCATATGGGCGTGGCAAGAGGATATTAATAAAGGCATGTTCAACATGTATTGTTGTGGCAATAGTCTGGGGAATTATATTTATACCTGATATTGTAAATGTTACTCATATGTATGGCGTTAAAGATTATACAATGTTAATACAGGATTATCCTATGTTTGGAGCTATAAAGATTCCAATGTCGTTAGGACAATATATAGCTGTAATCATGATATGGAAGTATATTATAATGGTTGCAATTTCAGCTATTATAGTTTTGATTTCAGATATTTTTGATTATATGCATTCGCTGATAATATCCTTTGCTTTAACAATTACACACATATTGTATATAATAGGATTTAGCAATTTATACTATGTATCTGTAGTAACCCCGTTGCTTGTATCAGAAAATTGGAACAGAACAGGAAATCAATTTAATGGGGTAATAATTGCAGTAATTGGAATTACATGTGGGGGAATCTTATTTTATAGGAATATTAAAGAGAATCACAAGCGGTATAAAGAATTTAAAATAAAGTCATAAATTGCAAACACAAGCCTGCTATGATATACTTAACTTGTATGCGGTCTGGATGATGGCATACTTAGAATTGATATATGAAAGGCGGATACGAGATGAACGACAGATATCAGACACCACTTGCAGAAAGATACGCAAGCAAGGAAATGCAGTACATTTTCTCTCCTGACATGAAGTTTAAGACATGGAGAAGACTCTGGATTGCATTAGCAGAGACAGAGCATGAACTTGGACTTCCTATTACACAGGAGCAGATTGATGAGTTAAAGGCTCACAAGGATGATATTAACTATGAGGATGCCAAGAGACGAGAGAAGGAAGTAAGACATGATGTTATGTCACATGTATATGCTTACGGACTTCAGTGCCCTAAGGCTAAAGGTATCATACATCTTGGAGCAACTTCATGCTATGTTGGTGATAACACTGATATCATCATCATGACAGAAGGCTTAAAGCTTGTTCGTAAGAAGCTTGTTAATGTTATTGATGAGCTTTCTAAGTTCGCAGATAAATATAAGGCACAGCCTACACTGGCTTTCACACATTTTCAGCCAGCACAGCCAACTACAGTTGGTAAGAGAGCTACATTATGGCTCAACGAATTAGTTATGGATCTTGAAGATCTTGACTATGTACTTTCTACAATGAAGCTTTTAGGCTGTAAGGGTACAACAGGTACACAGGCATCTTTCCTTGAACTTTTCAATGGAGATCAGGATAAGATCCGCCAGATTGACGGAAAGATTGCAGAAAAGATGGGATTTGACGCATGCGTTCCAGTTTCAGGACAGACATATTCAAGAAAAGTTGATACAAGAGTGCTTAATGTACTTGCAGGAATTGCTGCGAGCGCACATAAGTTCTCTAATGATATCAGATTATTACAGCACCTTAAGGAAGTTGAAGAGCCATTTGAAAAATCACAGATTGGTTCATCAGCTATGGCTTATAAGCGTAACCCTATGAGAAGTGAGCGTATGGCTTCACTTGCTGATTTCGTTATAAGTGATGCACTTAACCCTGCTATTGTTTCATCTACACAGTGGTTTGAGAGAACACTTGATGATTCAGCTAACAAGAGAATGTCAGTTCCTGAAGGATTCCTTGCTGTTGATGGAATTCTTGACCTCTACTTGAATGTTGTTGACGGACTTGTTGTATATGACAAGGTTATCATCAAACATATGATGGCAGAGCTTCCATTCATGGCAACTGAGAATATTATGATGGACGCTGTTAAGGCTGGTGGAGACAGACAGGAGCTTCATGAGAAGATCAGAGAGCTTTCTATGATAGCAGGAAAGAGAGTTAAGCAGGAAGGTCTTGATAATAACCTTCTTGAGCTTATTGCAGCAGAGCCAATGTTCGGTGTTACTCTTGAAGAGTTACAGTCAAAGCTTGATCCTATGAAGTATGTTGGCCGTTCTAAGGAACAGGTTGACGAGTATCTTGCTAATATTATCAAGCCTATTCTTGATTCTAATAAGGAAGAGCTTGGCATGAAGGCAGAGATTAATGTTTAATCAATAATTTGGAGGTGTTATAACATGAAGGTTGTATTAGTTAATGGCAGCAGAAGAGATGCGGGCTGTACATATACAGCGCTTTCTGTTGTTGCTAAGGAATTAGAGGCACAGGGTATTGAGACTGAGATAGTTGCAGTAGGCAGCAGAGTTGTAAAAGGCGAGCTTGATGCAGTAGTTAAGGAAGTCGGTGCAAAGGTTACAGATGCAGACGGACTTATAGTCGGTTCCCCTGTTTACTATGCTTCTCCAACAGGAGAGATAATGATGTTCCTCGACAGATTATTTGGTACATATGGCAATGAGCTTCGTTACAAATGTGGTTCTTCAATCGCATCTGCCCGCCGTGGTGGAACAACATCAACTGTTGATGTGTTGAATAAGTATTTCCAGATTAACCAGATGCCAGTTGTGTCATCCAACTACTGGAATATAGTACATGGCAATACACCAGATGAAGTTGTAAAGGACGAGGAAGGCATGCAGACAATGAGACTTTTAGGTCAGAATTTTGCATGGCTTGTTAAGTCAGTAGAGGCAGCGAAGAAGGCTGGAATTGAGCTTCCACAGGGCGAGAATAAGATAAAGACTAACTATATAAGATAATTTAAGAATAATTCATAAATATTTAATGTGATATCGAAAAGGTGTGTTGTATATATAATATATGACACATCTTTTTTGTTTACGGGAGAGCCGGGGTAATAAAAGGATAGAGATAATATTTAAGGAGAATAATCTTGAAATCTTACAACAGGAGAAAGCTTATGAAAAGAATAATTCTTGGAGCAGTGATACTGCTTGTTGCGCTAGTTGCAGCAATTGTATCATGTGCTTTAATAACTTACCACAGACAGCCAGAACTTACTGCTGACGAGATGAAGCAGCTTGATGAACAGGGCATATGGAAAGAGAGAACAAGTGCCGAGCGTGCACGCATTATCGAGGATAATGATGAGGCACTTAAGGAGAGAATAAGAATGATAAGCAACGCGAAGGAAGAAGTTATTCTCTCTACATTTGACTTCAGGTCTGATGACAGCGGAAAACTTATGCTTGGCGCACTTATAGACGCTGCAGACAGGGGAGTATCGGTTAATGTAATAGTTGATGGTGTATCTGGGTTTACTAAGATGAAAGGCAATCCTGATTTTAAGGCACTTGCGTCATCAGACAATGTGAATGTGAAGATATACAATAAGGTCAATCCTTTTAAGCCGTGGCAGTCAATGGGAAGGCTTCATGACAAATATGTCATAGCCGACAGGACTAATTATATACTTGGTGGAAGAAATACATTTAACTATTTTCTGGGAGCATATCCGGGACATAAGAATTACGACAGAGATGTGCTTGTGTACTGCGAAAGTCCGGATGAAACCAGCTCTGTGAATGATGTTCTTGCTTATTATGAGAGTGTCTGGAACTATAAGGAGAGCAAGGCATTTTTAAAGAATAACAAATGTGCAGGTAATAAAAAGGTCAAGGCGGCAAGGAAAGAACTGCTTGATAATTACAACATTTATTATGCAGATAACAAAGATTACCTGACTGACACTGATTATGAAGATGAGACCGTTGAGGTGAATAATATAGCGCTTCTGAGTAATCCGATAGAATGTGGCGCGAAAAAGCCGGTAGTGTGGTATCAGCTTACAAGCCTTATGGAGCAGGCAGATTCGAAGGTTAAGATACATACGCCATATATCATCTGCAACCAGTACATGTATGACGGATTAAAGAAAGTATGTGACTCAGTTGGAAATGTTTCTTTAATGACTAATTCTGTGGGCAATAATGGCAATCCATTTGGCTCGGCAGATTATTATGCACATAAGGATAAGGTGATGGGCACAGGTCTTGAAGTGTGGGAATATGAAGGCGGATATTCATACCACGGCAAGTCAGTTCTTATTGATGATGATATCTCTGTGGTCGGTTCTTTTAATATTGATATGAGAAGCGTGTATCTTGATACAGAGCTTATGCTTGTTATTGACAGCAAGGAGATTAATAGACAGTTAGGGACAGCAATGGAAGAGTATGAGCATAGTGCAAGAAAGGCTAATATTGACGGAAGCTATGACAATCCATATAATGTGCAGCCTGTAGAGCTTACTCCTAAGAGAGAACGCAGAATGAAGCTGATTAAGAATTTCCTATTGTGGACGAGGTATTTGTTCTAATTAAAATTTTGTGAAAAAAGTTTTGAAAAAAGTCAAAAAAGTGCTTGACATATATCAAGTTTTAATATTATAATAGCAGAGCAGTTTGCGAGAGAAATCAAACGAATTGTTCTGAATGTGGGGTCTTAGCTCAACTGGGAGAGCATCTGCCTTACAAGCAGAGGGTCACAGGTTCGAGCCCTGTAGGCCCCATTTCTTTTTAAGACATTCAGCATATAATATGGCGAGATAGCTCAGTTGGCTAGAGCACACGGTTCATACCCGTGGTGTCGTGGGTTCAAATCCCTCTCTCGCTACTATCTAAAGTGGAGGCAGTTGATGCTTCCACTTTTTTCGTGTGCCGGAACGGCACACTGGTAGCGATGAGAATAGACGGAAAAAGCTGGCAGCCGTGCTTGCACGGACTGGGAACTTTGTATGGCTTTACGAGGAGCACCGCGACAACGACAGAACGAAGTTCTGGAGTATGAGCTGCTCGCGCAACCCGCGGCGATGAGCCAGCTCACACAGGAGGGGAATAATGACACATTTACAGGAAGAGCTGTTTAAGTTACAGGATATAGCGTACAGGGATTTTCACAGCAGCCTTATGCCGGGGGTAGATAAAGAGGCTGTTATAGGAGTAAGAACTCCGGTTTTAAGAGCATTTGCAAAGAAATTCTCTAAGACAGAAGAGGCAGGGCAGTTTATGAATGAGCTGCCACATAAGTATTATGAAGAAAATAATCTTCATATGATGCTGATTGCACAGATTAAGGATTATGATAAATGTATTAGTGAAACCGAGAAGTTTCTTCCATATATTGATAACTGGGCAACCTGTGATTTACCGCTTCCAAAGTGTTTTGATAAGAATAAAGAAGATATTCTTGAAAGGGCGAAGAAGTGGATTGCAGCAGATACCACATATGTTAAAAGATACGGAATGGGCGTTATGATGCGCCTGTTTCTTGACGAGGATTTTAAGGAAGAATATATACAGCTTGTTGCAGGTGTTAAGTCAGAGGAGTACTATGTAAATATGATGATTGCATGGTATATGGCTACAGCACTTGCTAAACAGTGGGATGCGGCGATTCCTTATATACAGGAACACAGGCTTTCTGAATGGGTACACAGAAAGTCAATACAGAAGGCTGTAGAGAGTTATCGTATTACGCCGGAACAGAAGGAATATTTAAAGGGTTTAAGATAAGGTTATGAAATCAAATGAAATAGATATGACGACAGGTTCTCTGCCGAAGAAAATATTAATGTATTCAGTGCCGCTTATGCTGTCAAATGTGCTTCAGGTTATGTTCAACCTGTGCGATGTGGCGGTAGTTGGTAAATTTGTGGGACCGCTGGCGCTTGGTGCGGTAGGTTCAACGAGTATAATTATCACATTGACAACCGGTATCCTGCTAGGACTTGCAGGAGGTGTCAACGCAGTAGTCGCGCTGTTTGTAGGGGCTAAGAATAGTGCAAATGTAAAGAGGGCAGTCCACACTTCAATTGTAATATGCATGATTGCGGGACTGCTGCTGCTTTTGTCAGGACTGTTCCTTTCAAGATCGGTGCTGAATCTTATAGGAACTAAGAAAGAACTGATAGATGGCGCAGTTATATATCTTACAATATATCTTCTTGGTTCACCGGCTCTTGCCATGTATAATTATGGTAATGCCGTGTTAAGTGCAGTTGGAGATACTAAAAGACCGCTTATGTATCTTATTACAGCGGGGATAATTAATGTAATACTTAATCTGTTCTTTGTAATAGTGTGTAAGCTTGGGGTTGTCGGTGTTGCACTGGCAAGTATAATATCACAGTATATATCAGCATTTCTGATACTTAAATTCCTGTTTGGCTGTGGCAAGGATTATGGGCTTTATATGAGAAATATAGGAATAGATTCACATATAGCAGCGAGAGTGTTAAAGATTGGTTTGCCTGCAGCAGTACAGTATTCACTTTTTGCAGTTGCCAATCTCTATATACAGTCAGCAGTCAATTCATTTGACCATGTAGTTGTTGAGGGCAATTCGGCTGCGGCTAATGCTGATAACATTGTGTATGATATGATGGCGGCATTCTATACTGCATGTACAAGCTTTATAGCGCAGAATCTGGGAGCAAGAAAGCGTGACAGGATTAAGAAAGCATATCTTGTTACACAGATGTATTCATTTCTTATAGGAGCAGTGCTTGGTGCATTGCTTGTAGTTTTCAGGACACAGTTTCTTAGCCTGTTCACAAGTGATCCGGATGTATTGCATTATGGCTCAATAAGACTTGGAATAATGGGATGCTCTTATTTTATATCCGCATTTATGGATAATGCGGCAGCGGGAGCAAGAGGACTTGGCAGAAGCGTTATACCTACAATAATAGTTATAATGGGTTCTGTTGTATTCAGAATCATATGGGTGTGTACAATATTTGCAAGTATACATACACTGATGTCACTCTATCTTGTGTATGCGAGTGCGTGGGCATTTACATCTATTATAGGAACGGCATATTTTATAATAATATTCAGAAAGACTTTAAGATAATCACATACATTTTACAAAATCTTTACGAACGTGAGATTATGCATTTTACATAACATTGATAACATACCCTCTGCAAGCAGATGCAGAGGGTTTTCTTTTTTGAGACGACTCACATATCATTCGGTCAGGAAACTGATTCAAGCCCCTACGAAAATCTTCTGCTAATGCGTGCAAATAAAAAAGAGGAAGGTAACGAAAGTTATGAGAAAAGGAATTAAAAAGTTACTTACAGTTGCATTAACAGCAACATTAGGTCTTGCAGCATTAGCAGGCTGTGGAACAGGTACATCATCAAATGGAGATGGCTCAGCAAACGGAGGCACAACTAAGGAGCTTTCAGGAAAGATTCAGTTAGCAGGAAGTACATCAATGGAAAAGATGTGTGGTGCTCTCATGGAAGCATTCATGGAAGAATATCCTAATGTAACAGTAACAACAGAATATACAGGTTCAGGTGCAGGTATTGAGTCAGTAACATCCGGAGCAGTTGATATCGGTAACGCTTCAAGAGCTTTATCTGATAAAGAAAAGTCGGCAGGTATTGAGGAGAATATCGTAGCAATTGATGGTATCGCAATGATTACTGATAAGAACAACAAAGTTACTAATGTAACAAAGCAGCAGCTCACAGATATCTACACAGGTAAGATTACTAATTGGAAGGACCTCGGCGGTTCAGATGAAGCTATCGTAGTAATCGGCAGGGAAGCAGCTTCTGGTACAAGAGGAGCATTTGAGGAACTTCTTGAAGTTAAGAATAAATGTGCTTATGCACAGGAACTTGACAGTACAGGTGCTGTACTTGCCAAGGTAGCAGCAACTCCAGGTGCAATCGGATATGTTTCATTAGATGTAGTTGATAAGACAGTCGCAGCTTTAAAGCTTGATGGTGTAGATGCAACAGAGGATAACATCAAGGCTGGTAAGTATACACTTTCAAGACCATTTGTAATGGCTACTAAGGGTTCTGTTTCATCACAGAGTGAGCTTGTTCAGACATGGTTCAACTTCGTAAAGTCTGACGCAGGCAAGAAGGTTATCAAGGGCGTAGGCTTAATTCTCCCAGAGTAAGCCGCGGTTAATATAGATTCTGAATGGAGAGATTGACATGGATGAGGTTATAAATGTTGGTATGAACAAAATAAATAAAACGCCAGAAGCTGTTAAGGCAACGGCAAATAGTTCGTTAAAGGGTAATAAAAAGTCAAAGCATGCAAGTGAAAGCGTGGCACAGTTTATATTCCTTATATGTGCAATAGTAGCTATCCTGGCAGTCTGCTCCATTACTATCTATATGTTCATAAAAGGAACAGAGAGTCTTAAAAGTGTCGGAATAGCAGATCTGCTCTTTAAAACAGTATGGGCACCAACGGCTACACCACCTGCATATGGAATTGTATACATAATTCTTTCATCAATTGCAGGAACAACACTTGCGATTCTTCTCGGTGTTCCAATTGGATTATTAACAGCAGTTTTTTTGACAGAGATAGCAGGAAAAAAACTTGCAGCAGTAGTTCAGCCGGCAGTTGAACTGTTAGCAGCAATTCCTTCTGTTATATACGGACTTCTCGGATTAATGCTATTAAACCCCCTCCTTTATAAATTAGAAAAGCATGTATTCGCGAATTCCACAACACATCAGTACACAGGAGGAGCCAACCTCCTGGCTGCAGTGCTGGTGCTTGCAATAATGATACTTCCAACAGTTATCAATATGAGCGCGTCAGCAATCAGGGCAGTTCCAATGAATTTAAGAGCAACATCACTTGCTCTTGGAGCAACTAAGATACAGACAATATTCAAGGTTGTAGTTCCAGCAGCCAAGTCAGGGATTATAACAGGCATCGTATTAGGTATAGGAAGAGCCTTAGGTGAGGCAATGGCTATTAATCTGGTAGCCGGTGGTTCAGTAAATCTTCCGCTTCCATTTAACTCAGTAAGATTTCTTACAACACAGATTGTAAGTGAGATGAGTTACGCAGATGGAGTACACAGACAGGTTCTTTTCACAGTAGGACTTGTTCTTTACATTTTCATAATGATTATTAACCTGATAATTACATTTATGCAGAAGAAAGGGGAGAAAGCAAATGGATAATCTTAAAGTCAAGAAAAGACATCCGGAAGAAATAGCAGTTTATACAGCAATATATGTATGTGCAGCATTTTCAGTTCTCCTGCTTTTGGGAATTATTATATATGTGTTCGCAAAGGGCGCAAGGCGTGTAAACTGGGCATTTCTTACAGGTGTTACATCAATTCTTCACGGAACTGTGGGAATTGCCGGTAATATTCTGAACACATTGATAATAATATTACTTACTATGATAATTACAACGCCAATCGGTGTAGGTGCTGCAATTTATTTAAATGAGTACGCCAAACCGGGAAAGCTTGTTACAGTTATAATATTTGCAACAGAGACACTTGCAGGAATTCCATCAATTATATTTGGCTTGTTTGGAATGCTTTTCTTCGGACAGTTATGTCACATGGGATATTCACTTCTGACAGGTTCTCTTACACTTACATTAATGGTGCTTCCACTTGTTACAAGAAATACACAGGAAGCGTTAAAGACTGTACCTGACAGCTTCAGAACAGGAGCGGTAGGTTTAGGTGCAGGTAAATGGTACACAATCAGAACAATTCTTCTTCCGTCAGCAATGCCTGGAATTGTAACCGGAGTAATCCTTGCGATAGGAAGAATTATTGGAGAATCGGCAGCACTGCTTTTTACAGCGGGAAGTGCACATCTTCTTCCAAAGACTTTTGATGCATTTCTTGAGAAAATATTTCACTCGGGCGGAACACTTACAATTCAGCTTTATTTAAGTGCAAGCAAGGGTGAATTTGAGGTGGCATTCGGTATAGCGGTTGTACTTCTTGTAATTGTACTTCTTATTAATTTTGGTACAAAGAGGCTCGCTAAGAAGCTTGAAAAGCACTAATTTGGGAGGAATATATGAGCAATAAGATTAAAGTTAAAGTTGAAAATCTGAACCTGTATTACGGTGAGAATCATGCCCTCAAGGATGTGAGCATGGATATACAGGAAAATGCAGTAACAGCATTTATCGGACCATCTGGCTGCGGTAAATCAACATTTTTAAAGACCTTAAACCGTATGAATGACTTAGTTGACGGCGTAAGAATAGATGGTAAGGTGCTTCTTGACGGAGAGGATATATATGAGCCGGGAGTTGATACAACAATTCTCCGTAAAAAGGTAGGTATGGTATTCCAGCAGCCTAATCCTTTCCCGATGAGCATATACGATAACATTGCGTATGGTCCAAGAGTTCACGGAATAAGAGATAAGAAAAGACTTGACCAGATAGTTGAGGAGAGTCTTCGTGGTGCAGCTATATTTGATGAGGTTAAGGATAGATTGAAAAAATCGGCCATGGGACTTTCGGGTGGACAGCAGCAAAGAATCTGTATCGCAAGAGCACTTGCAGTCCAGCCAGAGGTACTTCTTATGGACGAGCCTACATCAGCACTTGACCCTATATCTACAGCCAAGATTGAGGAACTGATGGAAGACTTAAAGAAGAAATATACAGTAATCGTGGTAACGCATAACATGCAGCAGGCAACGAGAGTTTCGGATCAGACAGCATTTTTCCTTGTAGGAGAGATGGTGGAGTTTGGAGATACTAAACAGATATTCTCTTATCCTCAGGATAAGAGGACAGAAGATTATATCACAGGAAGGTTTGGATGATGAGAAGTAAATTTGACGAACAGCTTGACAGACTTAACAAAGAAATGATGAAGATGGGTTCTGCAATCGAGGATTCAATAAGAAAGGCTGTTGATGCCCTTGTAAGACAGGATGCAGAGCTTGCTAAAAAGGTCATGATTCAGGACGAGGAGATTGACAGGGAGCAGAAGACTATTGAGAACATCTGCTTTAATCTTCTTATCCAGCAGCAGCCGGTTGCCAGGGATTTAAGAACTATAACAGCAGCCTTAAAGATGGTTACTGATATGGAAAGAATCGGAGACCAGGCAGCAGATATTGGCGAGATAACTATTAAGCTTTCTAACCAGTCATACATAAAGAAGTTAGAGCATATCAATCAGATGGCTTCTGAGACAATGCTTATGTTAATCAGAAGTATTGAGGCCTATGTTGAGAAGGACATGGATAAAGCGAGAAAAGTTATCGCGTATGACGACGTAGTAGATGACCTTTTTGAAAAGGTAAGAGACGACCTGATTGCAATGATACAGGCAGATTCAGCTAATGGTGAACAGGCTGCTGACCTGCTTATGGTTGCCAAGTATTTTGAGAGAATAGGAGACCATGCAACTAACATTGCAGAATGGGTAATATTTGCTCTTGATACGAAGGGAGGTTTCGATGAAAATGCTTCTGAACATTTGTAAAAATACTCATTTAACTGAAAAGAAATATGAATATCTGTTTCTTCTTCTTAACACCCTTGCATGGTGTGCAATCGGCTTCGTAGTGTGGGCGGTTGTAAGCATATTTGCATTCAGGGGAACGGAATGGATGTTTACATTCGTTGGATATTTCGGTCTTATTCCCGGTTTTATCGGCGGGGTTGTTGAGGCCTGGAGGAATGAAAATTAATATTGATTTATTGTGAAATTGGCATAGAATATAAGCAGAGGTGATGTTATGAAGCGTGTATGCTTATATTCTATGCATTTTGTTTTATGTGTGTTATGTGTCTGCACGATGGCTCTGGTTCTTAGTGCATGTTCTGTCAGGAACGATAAGCAGACAAGTGTGGATGATAGAATGTCAGATGAATCTGAACCTGTTACGGCTAAAGCTGTTCCTATTGAAAGAGGTACATCGGGTTCTGAAAATGAAGTGACTGCTCCTTTAGAGAGCGAGAAAGCAACCAGAAAAGGCTATAATCCAGAGATGGCATTTAATTATGATGAACATGAAGATATAGAGGTTGATGATAATTATGTTGCCAGTCTGTGTACGGAGGCTGTAAGGGAGCTTGAAGCCATGTTTGGTCCGGCAGAATTCTATATAAAGGCAGAGAATAGTGGGGAGGACAGCTACACACTTAATATCATGTATAATGGTAAGGCTGCAGAATTTGACGATGACGAGTTACAACAGATATATGCATACATAGGGCAGGAATATAAAGAAGTAAAACTTACAGATATCAATATACAGAGCTGGTAGTTGAATAATTATCAGTGATATGTTATATTAATCAAGGCGTTGAATTGGGGACACCACTTTTCAAGACCAGCAGGTATGAAGCAAAGAGAGTTGATGATAATCAGTTTACAGAATTCATACAGGCGAACATACAACAGGCGTCGGTAATAATAGATTTCCGGCGTGTTCATATTGTGAATTTTAGAGGCAGAGCCAGCTGGAAAGCGGCTCTGCCTCTTTTTTTGTAAGCAATGAGCCATGTAAGCTGAAATGTGCTTGCACAGATTCAAACGCAAAGAATGGCGGAGAGAAGGAAAGGAGGCACAATGGTACAGATTAATGGAGAACAACAGGATGTTGCACTAGTTGCAGGAAAGACACTTCTTGCTTATGTAACAGAAGCTGGGTATGACCCGGTAGGTATTGTAATTGAGAAGAATATGGAAATAATTCATAGGGAAGATTTTGATAAAGTAAGTATTGAAGACGGAGACGTGATTGAAATATTGCACTTTGTCGGTGGCGGTCAGTTCTGACATAAAGGAACGAGTAAGAGAGTCAGATTGGACTTTAAAGCTGAGTGAGGCACGGATGAAGTCCAAAAAGGAAGCCAAAAGAGCGGAGGATTGGACATTAAAGCAGTGGGAAAGCATGATGAAGTCCAAAAGGTAAGCCAAGTCATGCGAGATTGGACTTTAAAGCTGAGTGAGGCACGGATGAAGTCCAAAAAGGAAGCCAAAAGAGCGGAGGATTGGACGTTAAAGCAGTGGGAAAGCATGATGAAGTCCAAAAAGGAAGTCAAAGAGCGGAGGATTGGACGTTAAAGCGGTGAGAAGACACAATGAAGTCCAAAATATGAAAGCCTAAACATAATCACAGACAACAGGAGGATATCAAAACAATGGAAAACAAGATGGAAGACATGACCAGAAAAGAAGACATGAATAAGAAAGAAGATAAGCTGATATTAGGAGGACATGAGTTCAACAGCAGATTCATATTAGGTTCAGGAAAGTACAATGTGAATCTTATTAAGGCGGCAGTTGAGCAGGGCGGTGCTGAAATTATCACACTTGCTCTTAGACGTGCCAATACAGAGAATAAAGAGAATATTCTTGATTTCATACCGAAGGGAGTAACTCTTCTTCCTAATACTTCAGGAGCAAGAAATGCAGAGGAAGCGGTAAGAATTGCGAGACTCAGCCGTGAGATGGGATGTGGAGATTTTGTAAAGATTGAGATTATGCATGATGCAAAGTATCTTCTCCCAGATAACTATGAGACAGTGAAAGCAACAGAAATACTTGCTAAGGAAGGATTTGTTGTAATGCCATACATGTATCCTGATCTGAATGTGGCAAGAGATTTACAGAATGCCGGAGCTGCCTGCGTTATGCCGCTTGCCTCACCGATTGGAAGCAATAATGGACTTTCAACCAAAGCATTTATACAGATACTTATTGATGAGATTGATCTGCCAATTATTGTTGATGCAGGAATTGGCAAGCCTTCGCAGGCATGTGAGGCAATGGAGATGGGAGCTGCTGCGGTTATGGCTAATACAGCGATTGCGACCGCAGGAAATGTTCCGGCAATGGCAGAGGCGTTTAAGAAGGCTATAGAGGCAGGAAGAAGCGCATATCTTACAGGAATGGGAAGAGTTCTTGCAAGAGGTGGAAGTGCATCTGACCCATTGACAGGATTCTTACGTTAAATGTGGAGAGCAATCCCAAAGGTGAATTGCAAGAGATACTGGCGGGATAATTTCAGTGGAAGCATAACTTCGGGGAAGTATTGCTTGACGAAATATGAGAATATAATAGAAAAGAAGGCAGAATAATGAACGAGGAAAATCAGGTATATTTTATAGACAGTGACCAGCTTCCACCGGCTGCGTTAGAGAGAAAACATAAGTTAGAGCAGGATCCGTCATTCAGAACAGATTACATGAAATATCTTGATGACATGGAAATAATTAATTCAGATATTAAGGATAAAGTCTTAAAGGCAATGGATGAGTATGACTATGATTCATACACAGCCGCAGATGTGGAGAGGGCATTAAGCAAAGATACCTGCAATATAGAGGACTTTAAGGCATTGCTTTCACCAGCCGCAGCACCTTACTTAGAGCAGATGGCAAGAAAAGCAGAGAATGAAACTAAGAAACATTTTGGCAATACAGTGTATATATTTACACCTATCTATATAGCTAATTACTGCCAGAATTACTGCATATACTGTGGATTCAACTGCTACAATAACATTCATAGAAAGAAACTTTCATTCGAGGAAATTGAGCATGAAATGAAAGTTATTGCAGATACAGGAATGGAAGAAATCCTGATACTGACAGGAGAGAGCAGAAAATATTCAGATGTTGAGTATATTGGCGAATCAGTTAAGATTGCAAGAAAATATTTCAAGAATATCGGCATAGAGATATATCCTGTAAATGTGGATGAATACCGCTATCTTCATGAATGTGGAGTTGATTATGTGACAGTATTCCAGGAAACTTATAATCCTGTAAAGTATGAGACATTACATTTGTTAGGACATAAGAGAGTATGGCCGTACAGATTTGATGCACAGGAGAGGGCGCTTATGGCAGGCATGAGAGGAGCAGGCTTCTCGGCATTGTTAGGACTTGATGATTTCAGGAAAGACGCACTTGCAACGGCGCTTCATGTGTATTATCTGAACCGTAAATATCCACATGCCGAGCTGAGCTTAAGCTGTCCAAGACTCCGCCCGATAATCAACAATGATAAGATTAATCCGCGTGATGTGGGCGAAAAACAGCTCTGTCAGGTCCTCTGTGCATACAGACTGTTTCTGCCATTCGTTGGTATTACAGTTTCAAGTCGTGAGAGTGCGCAGTTTAGAAATGGTATAACCAAGATATGTGCCACTAAAGTTTCAGCAGGTGTCTCAACAGGAATCGGCGACCATGAATCTAAATATACAGGAAAAGAAGATGATGATGCCGGAGATGAACAGTTTGAAATCAATGATAACCGTTCATTTGACAGAATGTATAAGGATATGGAGGATGGCGGGCTTCAGCCAGTCGTGAATGAATACATTTATGTATAGAAAATATATATGTATAACGAACAGACATCTGGTGAACGGCAGCGGTGGCGCAGAGTGTACCATGGAGGAGTACATTATGCAACTTGAAAAATGTGTGGCACTGCACCCATATGCCATGATACTTCGTGAAAAGGATATGGATAGGCAGGACTACAGGGAATTTGCCAGACACATACAGGTAATGTGCAGGGAAGCTTCAGTTAAAATGTTTGTTCACAGTGATATCAGTGTAGCAGAGTATGCAGGCTGTGGAAATGTACATTTTTCAATGGAACATTTTAAACAAATGTGTGATGAACAGGCTGATGTGATAAAGGGGCTTGATTGTGTGAGCGTGTCGTGCCACAGTATTGAAGAGGCAGTGAATGCTACCCGCGCAGGAGCAGACCAGATTGTGCTTGGAACGATATTTGAGACACAGTGCAAGCCGGGGAAGATGGGGGCAGGACTTAGTTTTCTTAAAGAAGTGTGTAGAGCGGCTCATACTGTTAATCCCACAGTAAAAGTGTTTGCGATTGGAGGAATTAAGCCTGATAACATTGGGAAAGTGCTTGAAGCCGGTGCAGATGGCGGATGTATGATGTCATGGTTTATGCAACAAGATTAAAAAAATAGACAAAGAAAAACTTCTGTGATATAATTTCGCGGAAGTTTTTCTTTTTTAAACTTATTTAAACTTCATTTCGTATAATAATATATATAACTAAAGAAAGGGCAGAAAATTATATGAAAGACATGTTAAGACTAGGTACTAAAGATAGAAGAAAATATATATTTATAAGCGTGGTTGCAGTCTTAGTTATAGCATTAATAACTGTTTCGGTAATTGCTGTGCAATTAAGACATAATAAGAATGCAAAAAAGAAAAATATGGAAGAAACAACTGTACATACAATGATGGTGCAGGAAACTACAGAAGAGGAAACCACAGAAGAAGATACAACGCAGGAAGAGAGTGCTGAAGTAGTAGACAAGGAAGTGGTTGAAGATTTTTTTGAAAATGAGATATCAACAGAAAACGAGGAAGCATTTGAGCTTCCACCAAGGCAGCTTACAGATGAATTTATCCCATATGATGGACAGAAGAGAGAAATAACATGCTATGGGGATAGTATGATGGCAGGAGCCGGAAGTGCAACTGAAGGAAAAGTAAATGGCATTGATATATATGGGTGGACTACACCTGTTACAATAGAAAATATGACTAACATACCAACACATAATCTTGGTGGTTCAGGAGAAGATTCCAGTTATATTACTTTTCGTGCTGGTGGAACTAAAGTGTATATTGACAGGGATATTACAATAAGTGAGACTGACTCAGCAATAGCACGTATTATAGATGAAGATGGAAATGTGTTTAAAGCGGATGATTATAGCGGATATGGATTTGATTATGATCCTTATCCGGGAGATATGTATATAAATGGTTATTTATGTGATGTTGATAACGCAGAAGATGGATACGTAAGTATAAAACTTACAAAGGGATATGCAGCATATGATAATACGGCAGATTATAGCGTTGTTATATATGAAAGTGAAACTGCAACATATTCAAGACAGGAAGCAGATATAAAAGCAGAGAGTGATATAGTAACAGAATATGACACAATGATAAAAGAAACAGAGTCACAAACATCTGGTGAAAAACCAATGGAGAAGCCAACAGAAAAACCAACAGAAACCTCAGGTGTAGAAAAAGTTACAATTTTAGGCGGAACACAGGCAATGACAAGGGCATCACAGGAAAGAAGTGCCAAAGATATATTGATACTCGAAATGGGAAGTAATGGAGGCTGGGAAAATGATTATCAGCAGCTTATTCTTCAATATGATAATATAATACTTAATTCTGGATGCAAATATTATATAGTACTCGGAGATACGGATGATCCGGCTGATTCAGTAGATGTTAATCAGGGAGAGTATGGAGAAGACGGTAATTATGTGGGAATCGGTGATACAGCATGGGAAGCAGCCTTAAGAGAAGCATATGGCGAGCATTTTTTTAATACGAGAACATATATGATACAGAACGGCTTAACAGATTGTGGTCTGGATACAACAACTGATGACCTTGAGAATTTCATGAAAGGTAATATATCTGAACAATTAAGATATGACTGGACACATTTTAACTGTTATGGATATTATTCAAAGGGAATTGGTGTATACAAGAAAGGCGTAGAACTAGGATACTGGTGTTAGATTTTTACAAGAACTATATTTGTTAAGAAAGTTTGAATAGATTGACTGTATATGTTATTATTTCAAAGTAAAATCAATAAGAAATATTAAAGAGAAATATGAATGTTTAACAAATACAGAAATATAAAAAAGATTGGTCTTGTGTTAATAGGTCTTGCCTTAGTTATATTTTTAATAACCAATGTAAGAATCCGTTCTGTTGATTTCTACAGAAAGCAATTCAGTAATATGGCAGATTCGGGTCAGACGCAGCCAGCCAGACCAGATAATAATGATAGATTACAGAATGAAACCATCGGTACAGATAATACAAATGCCACAGACAACGGCAGGTTTGATGGAACAGGTGATGGAGCAGTTTCAGATGACAATTCTGCTTCTGGCTCAACGGATAATATAACAGTTACAGATAATTATTCCGGTTCAGGTGGTAGAGAATCAGACAGGAGTAACGGAAACGCCGTATCAGGTGGCAATGATTCAGAAAGCAGCAATTTAGGGAATAATACTTCAGGAAGTAACAATTCGGGAAATGATGATTCATGGAATAATTCACAGAATACCAGACCGGCAGGCAAGGTAATCAGTTGTACTATAGAGATAAGATGCGATAATGCGACAGCCAGAAAAGACACTGTTAATCCGTCAATTGCATCACGTATCCCTGATGATGGAACTATACTTGAAGTTACAACATACACTGCAGTTGAAGGCTTTACTGTATATGATGTTCTTGCAGCAGTTACAGCAATGCATAATCCTGTAATTCCGATAGTTGCTAATTCTGATAAGTCGTATGTATCAAGCATTAATAATCTGTCAGAGAAGAATGTAGGACCACAAAGTGGCTGGACTTACAGAGTTAATGGAGTTCTGCCTATGATGGCGGCTAATCAGTATACAGTAAAAGATGGAGATGTAATAAAATGGATATACGTGTGCCAGCTGGGCGACAAGTAACTAAATATTCAGCATTTGCAGCAATGCATCCGTGGACGAATTTCATCTACATTACACTTGTGCTGGTGATAACCATGTTCACAATGAACCCGGTAATACTGGCGGTTTCGTATGCAGGTTCACTTGCCCTTGGAATATATATGCAGGGTGGTTCTTTTATTAAGAAGAATATTATGATAACAATTCCTGTTGCTATATTCTCTGTGTTAATCCAGCCAATTTTTAATCACAGCGGAGTTACACCGTTGTTTTATATTAACGATAACATGGTATGTCTTGAGAATATAATATACGGTGCAGTTATAAGTCTTTTATTAATTGCAGTCATACAATGGTGCAGTGTTGCAGCCAGTTATCTTTCTTCGGAGAAAATGATGTATCTGTTCGGAAGTTTTATTCCTTCTGTTGGCATGATATTTTCTATGATATTAAGAATGATACCACTTATGAGAAAGAGATACAGACAAATACATGACGCACAGATGGGACTTCGTGGAGTGGAGACTAAGAATGGCATCTTTGAAAAAATCGGACATTTTGCAAATGAATTTTCAACTCTTATAACATGGTCACTTGAAAGCTCAATGGAAACTTCTATGTCTATGGAAAGCAGGGGGTATGGACTTAAAGGAAGGACAAGCTTTAACAGATTCAGATTCACATTAAAGGATACTTTTACGATAATTATAATGCTGGTATGTTTTGTGATGGCTGTTATTCCGATAGCAGGAAAGAAGCTTGCAGTATATTATCTTCCAGTAATATATTTTACGAAATCAGGTGTTGAAGGAGTGCTGTCAGTTACAGCATTTGTAATACTGACATTGATTCCAATGATAATAGAGATAACTGGTAATGTGCAGTATAAGAGACGAAGTTCATATAACGAAAGGTAATTGCATAATGACAGACACAATTATTAATGTTTCATCACTTTCCTTCGGGTATGCAGGAAGTGACGGACTGGTACTGGAAGATATAACATTTGATATAAAGAAGGGTGAGGCTGCACTGATTATAGGTGCTTCGGGAAGCGGAAAGACTACTCTTCTTAAGATGCTTGATAAAAGTATGATGCCAGAGGGAAGGCTTAGTGGAAAGGCAGAATATTACGGCAGACAGATAAGCAGCTTAAGTCAGGCAGAAGCTGCAGTTAAGATTGGGTATGTCGGACAGAATCCTGACAACCAGATTGTTACTGATAAGGTGTGGCATGAACTGGCATTTGGACTTGAAAATCTCGGCGTGCCGAATGCAGACATAAGGCGTAGGGTTGCAGAAATGTCTGAATATTTCGGAATTACGGGCTGGTATGATAAGAATACAGAGGAATTGTCTGGCGGACAGAAACAGCTTCTTAATCTAGCTTCCATAATGGTTATGAGACCAGAGGTTTTATTGCTTGATGAACCGACGGCACAGCTTGACCCGCTTGCTAAGAAGAAGTTCTTAGATACAGTTCTGGAGCTTAACAAGGATTTTGGAATAACAATTATGTGTGTTGAACACAATCTTGCGGATATCTATTCTAAAGCGGACAAAGTGCTTGTGCTTGAGGATGGAAAGCTAATATATAATGGTTCTCCTAGAAAGACAGCAGAAAGTCTTGTTAAGACAGAGAATCCGCTTGTTTACGGGCTTCCTTCATCTGTAAGGATATATGAGGGGTGTAAGAAGGATATTACATTTGAAACAGACTGCCCGCTTACAGTTAAAGAGGGCAGGAAATGGATAGCCAGTCTTAATATTAAAGGAGGCTCATATGTATCACAGGATAAGCATTACGAAACCGGGGATACAGCGGTTTCAGTTAAAAATGTGTTTTTCAGATACACTAAGAATTCTGCAAATGTACTTGAAAATATCAGCTTTGATATAGAGAAGGGCAGGATAACTGCTCTGCTTGGAAGCAACGGAGCAGGAAAGACGACGCTTTTAAGACTTATGTCAGGAATTAAAAAGCCTATATCCGGTAAGGTGAAGGTGAATGGAAGATGTGCGGTGCTTCCGCAGAATCCAATGGCACTGCTTAGTCAGATAAGTGTTGAGGAAGAGCTTGCATCGGCAGTCATGGATAAGGGGAATGTGTCTGTTAAGGATATGGACAGGAAACAGAGAATTGAACTTGCCTTTAATATGCTGGAGCGGACGGAACTTCTAAGGGTGAGAAAGCAGCATCCGTATGATTTGAGTGGAGGGCAGCAGCAGAGGCTTGCATTTGCAAAGATTCTGCTGTATGAACCGGATATTATTCTGCTTGATGAGCCAACTAAAGGAATTGACCCGTTCTTCTGTAAAAAGATGGGTGAATGGCTGGAAGAATTAAAGAATATGGGGAAAACTATTGTGATAGTTTCACACGATGTGGAATTCTGTGCATTATTTGCCGACAAATGTGGATTAATATTTGACAGAAACATAGAAAGTTACACAGATTCACACAGCTTCTTTGCAGGCAATATATTTTTCACAACAGATACTAACAGGATTATGTCCGATTTTTTCAAAGATTGTGTAACATGTGATGAAGCTGTTGAAGCGATTCACAGATGTTTAGAGGATAATAGATAATGAGTGTTAATTACATGCTTATAAGCATTATTATACTGGCTGTTGCAATTGCCATTCCTTTCTTTGCATTTGAAAAGAGGAAGCCGAAGGCAAGGCATGTTGTGATGATTGCAGTTATGTCAGCTCTTACAGTTGTTGCTAATATAATATGTGCGTATACGATACCGCTTCATGCGGGTACAGCACTTGTCATAATAACAGGGATTGCATTTGGACCACAGACAGGCTTTCTTACAGGTGTACTGTCAAGATTTGTATGTAATTTTTTTATGGGGCAGGGCGTATGGACCCCGTGGGAAATGGCTGCGTGGGGGCTGCTTGGTGTTCTTGCAGGAATTGCATTTTACAAACCGGAGCTTGTAGGATATTTTGATGATAAGAAAGAGATTGTAAGAAAGCAGGTAAGAACAGGTCTGTCAGTTATGGCTGTTCCTGTTGTGTGTATGGTTGTGTCAGAGCTTGTAGGATATATTGCGTATTTATTTACCGCAAAGCCAGGAGAGACATTTTTTGGCTGGAGGTTGTATGCTTTCGGACTTGCTGGAATTATTATGGCAGTTCTTCTTATGAGAAGCCGTATACCGTGTAATTTTATCACAGTGACAATATTTACATTTATAAGTGTGTTTGTTATATATGGTGGAATTATGAATATTGCAGCCATGATGATGAACAGCACATATACGGATTCAGGCAGTGTCAATATATCATGGGAGGCACTGAAGCTTCTGTACATAACCGGAGCACCTTATGATGCAATGCATGCGGGTGGAGCGGCTGTGTGTGCATTTCTTTTTGGTGATGGACTGCTTGGAAAGCTTACGCGTGCTAGAATTAAATATGGGTTATAGAGAGCTGCTATAATTTGAAAAGTCTACTATAATAATATTTTTAGGCGATTGAGTGGGTTGATTGAGGTATATGAAGGAATTATTAAGGCGTGTGCCATAGTTAACAGTAATTCTAATAAAGAGTATAAAAGGGTAGCGTGGAAAGTAAATGAAAGAGATAATAATGTATGGATAATCCATGCTCTCGCAGTGCGATATGAGTACCGCGGTATGGGTCTTGATACTCAACTTGTAAAAAACTTAATATCATATGCTAAGTTAGAAAACATTGAAGCCATTCATCTTGATGTAATAGATAAGAACACACTAGCTGACAAGTTATATATCAAAGCAGGTTTTAAATACATAAGTACTGAAAACATATTTTATGAGGTAGTTGGAAACAGGCAGTTTAGAATGTATGAGTATGTGATAGAGTAGAAAGTATTAGAAATACGCATATAATGTGCAGTATCTGCCTTACAGGAAGCTATAAAAGAAAACTAAAGGGGGATAACAATGGGATTAACGGACACAAGCAAATTTTTAAGTCTCATTTTGCGGCATAAGCCGGAAACAATAGGAATCAAGTTTCATCAATCGATAAAGAAGGATTACTTTCTAAGAGCAGGTTATATGTTCATTTATCAAAGGATACTGAGACAGCAGTTAAGGTGGGCAGCAGGCATGGAAAGCCTGTGGTGTATAGGGTGGCAGCCGGAAAGATGACAGATGAAGGATTTGAGTTTTTCTTATCTGTAAATGGGGTATGGCTTACGAAGGCTGTTCCGGCAGAGTATTTAAGCAAATTATAGTAATATATGAATAAAAACTAAATATAAAAAGCAATAGTAAAGAAGGAATGATTGTGAATATAAGATATGCAACAATGGCTGATTTAGACGATATTGCATCGGTTGAATCTGTATGTTTTCCTGTCTTAGAGGCAGCAACTAAAGAAGAATTTGAGCAAAGAATAAAATATTTTGGGAATCATTTCTGGCTTATGTTTGATGAGGGTAAACTCATTGCGTTTGTAGATGGTTTTGTTACGGATGAGGCCAATCTTACAGATGAGATGTATGAAAATGCATCAATGCATAATGAGAATGGTGCATGGCAGATGATTTTTGGTGTAAATACTCTTCCTGAATATCGCAGATGCGGATATGCGAAAGAGCTAATTAAGAAGGCAATCTTAGATGCCAGAGAACAGAACCGAAGGGGACTGGTTCTAACCTGTAAAGAAAGTCTTGTTCCCTATTATTCCAAGTTTGGATTTATTGATGAGGGTATAACTGATAAATCTACTCATGGAAATGTCCTGTGGCACCAGATGAGATTGGATTTTGAACTAAGAAATAATGGAGTGAAGCAGATATGAAAACAGTTATTATATACGCGTCGGTTCATCACAATAATACAAAAGAGCTGGTATGTGCAATAGCAGCTGAAAATGATATTGATGTAGTTGATGCAACTAAGATTACTGAAAAGGACTTATCAGGGTATGATCTTATAGGTTTTGCTTCTGGTATTTATTTTGGCAAGATGCCTCAGTCCGTAATTAACTTTGCAGAAGTGAATCTTCCAGAGAATAAGGATGTCTTTCTTATATGCACTTATGGAGGAAGGCCAGTCTTTGATTCCATAAAGAAAATTGTAAAAGAAAAGCAGGGAAGAATTGTGGGAGAATTTTCTTGTAAGGGATTTGACACATTTGGACCATTCAAACTTATTGGAGGCATATCAAAAGGACATCCGGATAAGAATGATTTGGATAATGCAAAGACTTTTTTCAAAGAGTTGGAAAGGAGAAAGTGATTTAAAAGTATCATCATGTATATTGTATACACCTATGCACAAAAAAACAGAGATTCTTCCCACGGAGTCTCTGCAAAGGTTTGTATAAGAATATTATAACTACCCTGATTTCATATTAATTGATGCATCTTTATTCGTCAAGGAGTTGTAGAAATTTGTGTTTAACGGAGCTTGAATATTTAAATTTTAAGTGAAGCTCATTAAGAATAAGAGAATATTCATATCTATTGAAAATGTGATTATGTGTGAGAAAACAGAATTGAATCTGGCAGGGAGATTTCTTAGCTTATATTATGGCACCATGTAAAAATATATCTTTTTATATATTAATCAGATTGAAAATGACTTGTTAAGGTGTAGTAACAAGCCATTTTTTTTGTTACTGTGGTAACAAAATTTCTGATGAATATATGGATGTTACATACCTAAAATTTTAAGTGTAACAAAACATCTAATTAAAAGGACATATTGTAACAAATCTGATATAATAACTATATTCGTTTTAGGATAGGTGAATACGTATGAATTCTAATAGTGACAATCCAAAGGTAGGTAAGGATTTTCAAAGAAAAGTATTATCAATTGCTCAGAAAACATTTAATATGCCATTTGATGAGGAGAAAGTTGTGCCTGTAGGCAATCCGCCAAAGGAACATAGATTTGATGTTGTGTCAGCAGATGGAGACATTATTATAGAATGTAAGTGTTATACATGGACAAATGGTGGAAATGTTCCAAGTGCAAAAATGTCTACTCTTAATGAAGCTGTTCTTTATTTAAGGAGTGTTAATTATAATGCAAGGAAAATACTGGCAATGAAGAAAGATGTTAGGTTAAGGACAGGTGAGAGTCTTGCGGAGTACTATTGCCGTATCTACGGACATTTATTAGAAGATATTGAAGTTTGGGAAGTAGCTGAAGAAGGAATTGTCAATATAGTAAGGAAGAAGCAGATAAATGATAGTGAAATGTCCTAAGTGTGATTCAGAGAGTGTAGCACCAATATATTATGGGATACAACCTGACAATAATGAAATCAGAGAATTAATTGATAACAATAAAATAATATATGGTGGTAGCATTATGCTTGATGACCAGCCGCACGAAGATTATGGCTGTCAGGAATGCGGATACAGATGGTCGCTAGATTTGTTGCCGGGAATGTATATTAAGAAAATACGCTTTAAGGTAGAAGATTTCGGGTTAGGAACAAAAGATATGAAAAGAAGATATGTGTATGAGATATATCCGGATGGTAGGTGGATTGAATATACATATCAAGGAGAATCTAATCGTTACACACACAAAGACATATGCGTAACAAAAAAAGAGAATGTATTAAGATTATACAATAAATATCAAAAGTTATTTGGTGCACCATTATGGAAAAAGAATATTATGGAAGCACAAGTTTGCGACGGATATGGATATACCTTGCAGATTACTTATAAGGATGGAAGAAAAAGAGTAATTGAAGGCGATATTGGCGATGGTACAATTGACGGTATAATGGGAAATTATTTAAAGAAAATATTTGGGAAAAATTACGATGATTAAAACAGTTCTAGGTGATATAACAAAAATAGATTATGTTGACGTTATAGTAAATGCAGCAAATAACAGTCTCTTAGGTGGTGGCGGTGTTGATGGAGCAATTCACAGGGTAGCAGGTCCTGATCTTTTAAAAGAATGTAGGACGCTTCATGGATGTGGAACAGGAGAAGCAAAGATTACCAAGGGCTATAATCTGCCATGTGATTATGTTATACATACAGTTGGACCTATATGGAGAGGCGGAAAGGATAATGAGGAGCAGTTGCTTGCCAGCTGTTATTATCATTCGCTTAAACTTGCAATGGAAAAAGGTATAAAAAGAATAGCATTTCCATCTATATCAACAGGTGTTTATGGTTTTCCTGTTAAACTGGCAGCACACATTGCTGTAAATGTTGTGGCAAGATTTGAGCAGGAATTTCCAAAGCAAATAGAAGAAATATATTTTGTTCTGTTTGACGGAGATACAGAAGCAGCATATGAAAAAGAAGTTGATAAGCTATATTAAATGGAGTAACAGATGATAGAAAAAGTAGTATTCATGAACATGTGCATGATTAGTGATAATAAAGGAAATGTACTGGCCTTGGATAAAGTGGGCAAGAATTATTCTGGTACGACTTTCCCAGGTGGTCATGTAGAGGCAGGGGAGACTTTTATAGAGTCAGTTATCAGGGAAGTATTTGAAGAAACTGGACTTACAATTAAAAATCCTAAGTTAATGGGAATATATCATTGGATATCAGGCGATGTACGAAATGTAGGGTTTTTATACAGGACAGATGAGTTTGAAGGCAAACTTATTTCATCAGATGAAGGAAGGGTGTATTGGATATCGGAAAAAGATTATCTAAAAAAATCTTTAGCTCCGGGTATGCAACAGGTATGGCAGATAATGCATTCAGATGTGCCTATGGAATGTCTGCAAACTATAACAGAAGAAGGAATTATAGCAAAGATACAGTAAGATTTTAAGTGAGGGAATAAGGAATGGGAAGAGCATCAATTAAAGAGAATAAGAATGTATACCAGTTAAAAAGAGAGGAGCTAGGACTTAGCCGAGAAAAGGTAAGTGAACTTTTAGAGTGCGTGCCTCCAGAGAGAATTGAAAAATAGACAGTGAGAAGGTGCTGCCACATCCGGAAGAAGTACTCATAATGGCTGATAAGTATAAATCACCGGAATTGTGTAATTATTATTGCTCAAATGAGTGTCCAATTGGACAGCAATATGTTCCAGAGATTAAAATGAAAGAGCTCCCTCAGATTATACTTGAAACGGTAGCTTCTCTTAATAAGATGAACAAGAAGCAGGAGCGTCTCATTGAGATTACAGCTGATGGTATAATTGATAACGATGAATTAGATGATTTCATATATATTCAGGAGGAATTAGAAAAAATATCGGTAAATGTTGAAACACTTCAGTTATGGTCAGAAAGAATGTTGGCTTCTGGGGCTATTGATGAAGATGCATATAATAAAAGAAAATTACAAAAGAGTAATAACTAATATTTCTGTAAGATAAGCTGTATTTGATGGCTGTGTCGAGCTGATAGCCTATAATGTTGATTTTGACTATGCATTTTTAGCTAATGCAGGAATTAGGTTTAAACATGGTACTATAATATACGATCCAATGATAGAATTTGATAAGATATATGGAGAATGGAACAATTATTATGGTAACCATACATATCAAAAGCTAATAAATGCGGCATGTTATTATGGTTATAATTTTGATGAGTTGACTCACGATAGTTTAGAGGATGTCAAAGCGACATTAGTTGTTTATAATGCGCTTAAGAAAAAATTGCCGCCATATGTGTGGATGTCAACGCAGTTGTTAAACAAAGAAAAAGAGGTAATATTTGAAAGTGATGATGTTACGGAAGTTATTGATAAGGCAAAAGAATTATTTGGTCAATGCGAAAGGAATATGATTAACAATCACATCAAAAGTGGTTTGAATTTTGAACATTTTATTTGCTAAAATAGAAATTGTTAGGTTAGATAATATGGGGATTTCTGTATTACCAATATAATGACTTTGAAAAATCGGAATTTAATTTATACATTTGGAGGTGGTAAACAATGAGAAAATGTGCAAAATGCGGAAAAGTTATGATGTCAGATTTAAGACTTAAAGTAAATGGTGGGGGCTATGGGATTGTTGTTCATGTAGATGAAAAACAAAAGGCAAAAATTATAGATGATGTAAAAGTTGCGGTCTGTCCAGAGTGTGGTAATATAGAAATGTATTTAGAGGATTTAACTAATTTGAAAGATTAAGCGATAACTTCCAGATGATAAAGCAGAAGTATAGGGTTTGATTCATATGATTTCAGTAAAAAAACAGAGAATTGCTGCTATTATGGTTTTAAGTTCTATCATGCTGATTTTACTTTTGTCGCTAAATTTCCGAATCTGGAGTGGATATTATGCAGAAGGGGATTTGGAAAGTATAGTCATACAGCAGATGGAATGCTTGGAAAAGTCAAATAGTGAAAACGATATAAGCGAAAGTATATGTTTGCATTTCTATGAGTGTATATGTTTCGGTGGAATAGAAATAATGGTGCTCTGGGTATATGATGGCTTTAAAGACCTCGGACAAGGTGAGTTTTCTTTCAGACCGGGAGTTACCCTTTGCAGTCTATCGGTTCGGATGGATGATTAAATACTTCTGATAATCAAATTTAAAATTTATTATCAGGAGGAACTTCGATGTATGTATTAAATGCAAATCATATTTCAAAAAGTTATAAAACTGCAGGAGAAACTATGCGGATTTTGCAGAATGTGAATCTGCAAGTTATGAAAGGAGAAATGGTTGCTATTATGGGACCATCCGGCAGTGGAAAGACTACTCTGCTCCATGTGCTGACCGGGGTTGACACACCGGACGATGGAGAAATCGTAATAGGAGGAGAAATGTTTTCACAGCTTACGGAAGAAGAGAAGGCATTTTTTCGCAGAAAGCATATGGGAATGATTTTTCAGGATTTCCAGCTTTTGGAGAGTTTGACGGTAAAAGAAAATATATTGTTACCACTCATTCTTGAACGAAAAGAAGCAGACATCCAGCAAGAGCGTTTTTCAAGAATAGCGTATGTGCTCGGCATTGAAAAATTAGCTGACAAAGGAATTACGGAAATATCGGGAGGTCAGAAACAGAGAGTTGCGATTGGCAGGGCGCTGATCAATGAACCGGATATTATTTTTGGAGATGAGCCAACAGGAAGCCTTGACCGAAAGACCACCGGGGATGTGATGCGATGTATGAAACAGATGAATCAACGGTCTGGCATCAGCTTTCTGCTTGTAACACATGATGCTTATACGGCATCCTTTTGTGACCGGGTACTTTTTCTACAGGATGGGAATCTGGCAAAAGAAGTAAAGAAAGAGAACACTGCCGATAATTTCAGAGAAGATATATGGAAAACGCTGTGCGGTTTGGGAGGTGGAAAAGATGACCTTTTTTGATATTTCCCGAAAGATGCTGAAAGCTGGTTTTTACAAATATCGATTGTACTTTCTATGCAATTTATCTGCAACGGCATTATTCTGTTGTTTTGCAGTTATTTCCACAAACAGGACGTTTATGAATGCGTCGATTGTAAATTCATCAATATCCAATAACATTTATCTTCCATTTTTTCTGTCTGCAGTGTTTCTGTTTTTTTTTCTTCCTGTTTCGTGTCAGGCATTTCTGGCATCAAGAAAACAGGAATACGGCGTGATGTTTTCTCTTGGCATGAGCCGGAAGGAAGCGTTTAGAAACTTACTTTTTGAAAATGTGATCATATCCGTGCTGGCATTAGCAATAGCACTTGCGGCAGGAACTGTGCTGTCATTTTTATTTTTTTCCGTTATCATTTATGCAATAGATGTTCACGGAGTGCAATGGCAGTTTTGCCCGGAAGCATATAAGCTTACAGCAGTTCTATATACAGTAGTGGTAGCAGTTGCCTTTATCCTGAATGCCGGGAGACTTATGCTGGATAAAATCGGAACCCTGCTAAAAGCACAATATCGGGCAGAAAAAACAGGAAAGATCGGTACGTTCTTATGCAGACTTGCACCCAACTACATGAGGTTTCATCTGGTGGAATGGTCATTTGTCCGCAGACACAAGAAAGAATGGGGATGTAGGTATGTTTTAGCCTCTCTCATAATAGCGGTATCTGTTATGCTTACGGGGGTATGTGTGACTTTATATCCGGCTTTTCTACAGGATGCAAAAAGTTATTCTCCCTATGACATGGTGTACTCAGAAATCTATGGAATGAATCAGGTTTCAGTACAGGATGTCCTTCATATATTGGAGAAAAATGGTGTTACTGTAGAACAGGTCATTCAGCTTCCCTATATCAGAGATGATGTTTTTAATTACCTTCCTGTGACAGAAATAAACCGGGATTTTGGATGTGATTATCAGATTCAGGAAGGCGAGTTTTTGAATTTGTTTCAGTACAATCTGGAAGATGGATATGAACATAACATACAGCCAGTATCTACTGTAACGATTTCCGGGGACAGAAAGCTGCAGTCTGTTGGAACAGATGTAAAGATACTGTTTAATCAAAATCCGACCTTTGCAGATAAAACACTGATCATCAACGATTCTGATTTCGAAAAATTAAGTGCAGATATAACAGGTAGTGCTGGTATCGCAAACTTGTTTCAGTTTCAGAATTGGGAAGCTTCTTATGCGGGAGTATGTGAAGTAAAAGAATATCTGCATGAAAGCAATCAGTTGAATGAAGATGAGCAGACATATTATGAATTGTCTTCGAAAGTGGAGAAATACCAGGATGCAAAGAAATCAGGACAATTTTTATTATTTTTGATGGCATTTGTTATAGGGCTTATGATAATGGCTGAGTTTCTGTTAATTCATTCACGTATCCAGGCAGAGAAGGAAGAAAATAGCAGGGTCGTTTGTAGTTTGCGAATGTTGGGAATGATAGACGAGGAAATTGTAAAGTGCCTATGCTATAAGAATTTTCTAAGATTTATACCGCCATCGGTTGTGGGAACAATCCTTTCTTTCCTGCCATCTTATTATCTGAATGAGAGTTATGGAATGGGGACGAATGGAATTCTGGCAGGAATCGTATTTGGAGTGATTTTGACAGTCGGAATATTCGTAGTGATACGCAGGTATTCTGAAAAAGAAGAAAACTTTATGAAAGCGGTTTTATAATACAAGGAAGAGGATTTTTCGAGAGGATTTTTTGATTATAGATAAGTAGAAAAAGATTCAAATCCTGTGTATAATTAAAAGATAAAGACAACTCGGAATTTAATGAATTAGTCACAAATTACGGGTAAGTAACAAGGATTTATGGAGAATTTACATAGTATGGAGTTTGAAAAATACAAAAAATATTTAATTAGTACTTGGTTGCCGGAGTATGAAGCAGAACATACGGAGAGAGATTTGATGGTGGAAGGGTGGAATATGTTATTAGATGAAGTTTTTTCACCATTGATTGCTAAAGAACTAGGCATGCGATATCTTGGTAATCGTATCTGGGCTGATGATTATTGCAATCATCGTCGCAGGGTATTAAGTCTATTCCAGCAAACTGATTTAGGTGGAAGCTTTAAGTGGGGATGGAACTATGATTTTATTCCCAAAATGTCAGCGAAAAAAGCAGTTTATGTTAGAACGGATAAGAGTATATTTACGCATTTTTTTGAAAACATTTGGGAAAACCATAATAAGATAGTTGAAGGAAAATGTCAAAAAGCAGATATGACGTTTAATCGCTGTTATATAGACAGTGCAGATTTTGAAAATTCTATGAGGCAAAGGGTAAAAGCGTATGAAGCTGCTTTTTATTATACTCTGCCTCTTATTAGATCCTTTTATGAAGAGACCAAAACCTATGAGCAAAGCATAAAAATGATAAACACCCTATTAGAAAGCTCTTACTATCGATTGATACAGGGAAATTATCTATATTTAACCAAAATATTTTTGCAACAATATGTGTCCTTAGGAGAAGAAAATGAGAAAGAGTTGCGAGAATTGTTTGTAAATGATAATACCAGAGAAAGCTTTTTGAAAAAATTTGCTCAGATACCAAAGGATTATAGATAGTCATGTATATTACGAACGGAATGTAGATGTGTATAACTTCCAGTTTGTCGAATTGAGAGTGATAACTATTTGAGGTATAAGCTATGAAACTGAAAAATATTTTGATTGTTGTTAATGATATAGAATTAGCCAAAAAATTTTATCATGATTTGTTTGGACTTGAAGTATTACTTGATAGTGATGGAAATGTAATTATGACAGAAGGGCTTGTGCTGCAGGATGAAAAAATATGGTGTGAATTTGTGAATAAAGATATTGTTCACAAAAATAATTCAACTGAGTTATATTTTGAAGAGAAAGACATAGAAGCTTTTGTTGAGAAGCTAGAGAAACTATATCCAAAAATTGAATATGTTAACCATCTTATGATTTACAGCTGGGGGCAAAAAGTGGTTAGATTCTATGATTTAGATGGTAATTTAATAGAGGTTAGAACGCCACTGTAATGTGATATGGTTTGGTATTTCTAATAGATTACCACAAAGACAATTAAAATAATTGGGAGTATTGAAGCTGTGTTAATGATTGTAACACAGCTTTTTTTAACTTATTTTTTAAAATAGACATATATATTATGCTAACCCGTGAATATATGTCATACGATCACCTTTTCGTGATGAAAGTGAATATGA
>ERZ773210.298-NODE-298-length-62462-cov-6.918791_pt1 | contig 62462 bp, 54 predicted proteins | sample MGYA00580528_ERZ773210 | MGnify/ENA primary metagenome ERZ773210 (study PRJEB29015, sample SAMEA2737769) | human gut metagenome | biome: human gut; feature: human-associated habitat; material: faeces | place: China | collected 2012 ...
CGGCGACATGTGCGGCGAAGAAAATACTTCTCAGGCTGCAAGTGTGGAATTTGTGTGCCGTAGGCGCACAAATTATGCGCGCAGCAGACTGCAGCCCCTTTGTCAAAAAGGAATACTTTTTGACAGCGACAACCCCGCAGGCGATTGCCTGCGGGGTTGCCTCTCTATGACGCTGCAAGCGCAGCGGTCAGTATTTCTTAATTGGGACGCCGGAGAGCTGCGCCTTCGTCAGATCACTCCGACAGCTCTGCCTTCTTCTCAGCAGACAGCTTCTTGATCTTCGGGATGCCCCAGATGAACGCCGGGAGCACAACAACGATCAGTGCATAGTAGCCGTCATAGCCATAGATCTTGGAGATGATGGTCGACAGGCCGAGCAGGGAAACCGCATAGCACAGGCCGATGACGACCAGGCCGACGATGACGCTGCGCACAGCCTTGCTCTTGATGGCGCTCGGGAAGCAGTGGCCCTCGAAGCGCTGGATCATGGAGTAGACCAGCGTGACGGACGTGGACACGAACGCGCAGAACAGCAGGATGGTGTACACGACGAACAGCCAGGTGTAGCCGCTGCCCATGAGGGTGACGACGCTCTGGTTGGGGAGCTTCATGACATCGCCGATGTGGCGGGCTGCAATGCTGGCGACAGTGTCAACACCAACGCTCTTGATGGTGCAGAGGATCGGGTACCAGCGCAGCAGCATGGCGCCGGACGCGGCGAGCGCGCCGCCGTTCATGAGCCAGCCGAGGATACTGGCGCGCTTGACGCCCTTGTGGGTCAGCTCGGTGGAAGCGGCGATCATGGCCGGGACAGACACGCACTGGAAAGCAGCGTACACAAACACGCCGCGCCAGACGCCCTCGATGCCCTTCTGGGAGGTGACGTCAGCGATGGCCGGGATGGCCGCATAAGCCGCGTTCTCAGTGGCGAGCTCCTGAGTGACCGCGTCGATCGGAACGACGAAGCCCATGATGACCAGGATCGCGGTGACGATCAGGATCGCGGTGGAAAGAACGGTGGAAGCCTTGATGATCAGGTCAACGCCGAAAATCGACAGAAGGATCAGCAGGGCGATGATGACGAGGTTGCAGATGATGTCGGGCAGGTCGACCAGGCTCTTGACGATGCCGCCGGCGCCGTCAACGCAGGACGCGACCGCCGCGAGGATGATGATGATGTAGAAGATCTCGAAGAAGACTTCCATCCACGGCTTCGGATACAGGGCGCGGTAGGTGTCCTTATAGTTGTCGAAACCGTTAAGCTTGGCAAACTTCATCATGATGTACATGACGACCGCCAGAATGCCCATGGCCAGAAGCGGGAAGATGGCCGCAGTCCAGCCGTACTGGACAAAGTAGTTCACGACCTGGTTGCCGGTCGCAAAGCCGGCGCCCACGTGCGTGCCGAACCAGACGGACGCCACGGTAAAGGCGGCTGCCCAGCTGCTCTTGAGCTTTTTGTTATCCATTTTTTACCTCTTTCTTTTCTCTGTTTGCTTTTCTCTTTTGCTCTCTATTTCAAACCCGCCGCGTGCTCTCCTACAACCGCGGCGGGCTTTGAAATCCTCGTCCTTGTGTTAATTTATGAACAAGTCATTAACAACTCGGGATAGTAAATTTATAATTCTCTCACGCGCAAAAGTCAATAACAGCCTCTTCCAATCCCCAACATTTCCCGAAAATCGTCGATGTGCACAATTTCTTGCACGAATTTTTATGCACTCTGATTCTGGCATTTTTGTAAAAATTCGCGTGATTTTAGCGCTTTGACAGAAAGAAAACAGTTGCGGCATCTGTACTTTCGTGCTATCATAACAATGCTGATAGGTCAAGTCTTTTGTCTATTTGCTGACAAACGGCTTTGGCATTTTCTTGACACAGGATTTTGTCCCCGGAAGGCGCGCTTGATGAATTTTTAACCATCATTTTTTGCGTACACATTCACTGCCGGGTACGAAACACGGAGGGAGCGCAGCCCTATGAAGCTCGTGACATTTGAAATCAACGGCCGCAGCGCCGTCGGTCTGCTCAACGCGGACGCGACCGCCGTGCACCCCGTGCCCGGCTGCGCGGACATGCAGGCGCTCATCGGCTTCTGGCCGGCGCTGGACACGGCCGCCGTGCTGCGCAGCGCCGCGCTGCCGCTTGAGCAGGTGCGTCTGCTCGCCCCGATTCCCCGCCCGGAGCAGGACGTGATCTGCCTGGGCATCAATTATTTTGACCACGCCAAGGAGAGCGAGCGCGTCACCGGCAAGGGTGCGAAGGCGCCGGACACGTTCCCGATCTATTTTTCCAAGCGCGTGCACGAGGCCGTCGCCCCCGGCGGCGACATCGACAGCCACAGCGACATCGTCGCCGACCTCGACTATGAGGCGGAGCTGGCCGCCGTGATCGGCAGACGCGCGTACAACGTCAGCGAGGCGGAGGCACTCGAGTACGTATTCGGCTACACCATTTTAAATGATGTGAGCGCGCGCACGATCCAGAACCAGCACAAGCAGTGGTACCGCGGCAAGAGTCTCGACGGCTTCACGCCGATGGGCCCGTGGATCGTGACACCGGAGGAATTTGACGTGCGCGAGCCGCACTGCATCCGGAGCCGCGTCAACGGCGAGCTGCGGCAGGACAGCACCACGGACCGGATGATCTTTCACGTCGCGTATGTCATCGCCGAGCTCAGCCGCGGCATGACCCTGCTCCCCGGCACGATCATCTCCATGGGCACGCCCGCCGGCGTGGGCATGGGCTTTGACCCGCCGAAATGGCTGCACCCGGGTGACGAAGTCGCCTGCAGCATCGAGGGCATCGGCACCCTCACCAACACCGTTCGGTAATCCGCCGTCAGGCATCGCCTGCGACGGCCGAAGATATCGCAAACAGACAGAATCAGAAAAAGGAGACATCACTATGAAATTTGCTATGTATGGTTCCGGCGCTGCCGGCAGCGTCTTCGCTTCTTACCTGCGCAAGGGCGGTGCGGACATCATCCTCATCGACCGCTATGAGGCACACATGAAGAAGGTCGCCGAGGAAGGCATGCACTTCACCATCCATCAGGAGGAAGACGGCAGCTACAAGGATTACGATTACCAGCTCAAGGGCTTCCGCACCTACATCACCGCTGCCGATGCGGCCGCAGCGGAGGGCAAGGTCGATGTCATCATCTACATGACCAAGGCGACCCAGCTCGAGCAGGCCATTCAGGACTCCCTGCCCGTCGTCGGCGACAGCACCGTCGCGGTCTCCCTCATCAACGGCCTCGGCAACGATGACAACCTCTTCAAGGTCTTCCCGAAAGAGCGCTGCATCATCGGCTCCGGCGTGCTGGGCACGGCTCTGCCCGAGCCCGCGCACTGCGTGTCCACCCCGGCCGGCGGCGTGCAGATGAACTTCGGCGGCGCGGTCCGCTCGGAGCTCAACGACGCGGCCTGCGCCGAGATGCTCAAGTGCTACCGTGACGGCGGCTGCGACGCCTACTGGCGCGACGGCGAGCCGGGCACCGACAACAACATCTACAAGTTCATCTGGAAAAAGGTCTGCGTGAACGCCACCGTCAACACCGTGTGCGCCGTCCTGCGTCTGAAGATCGGCGAGGTCGAGGCGGATCCGTTCGGCCAGTGGCTGTTCCACAGCGTCATCCGCGAGACCTGCGCGGTCGCGACCGCCAAGGGCGTGCCGATGGACGCGGACGAGTTCATCGCCCACGATCATCAGGACATCGTCACCAACATCGGCGACTACTATCCGTCCATGTGCCAGGACATGCTCTTCAACCACCGCCAGACCGAGATCGACGTGCTCAACGGCAAGATCGCTGAGTACGGCGAGCAGCTGGGCATCGACACCCCGGTGTGCAAGGTCCTGTCTCAGGTCGTGCGCTGCATCCAGGGCAACTACGACAAGCAGTACCTGAAGTAAGTTCACCCCGTTTTTTCGCTGCCGGCCGGGCAACAACCGGCCGGCAGTTTGCTAAGGAGGCAACCGCATGAAAATCGCAATGATCGGCTCCGGCGCTGCCGGCAGCGTCTTTGCCGCCTATCTGCGCAAGGGCGGCGCCGAGCTCTGGCTCGTCGACAAGTACAAGGCGCACATGGATAAGATCGCAGCCGACGGGCTGGTCTTCCGCACGCCGGAGGGCGAAGAAGTGCTCACGGGCTTTCACACGAGCGCGACCGCGCACGACATCGGCACGATGGACATGGTCATCCTCATGGTCAAGGCCACACAGACGGAGGACGTCATGGCCGACACCATGCCCTGCATCGGACCGGAGACGGCGGTCGTGTCGCTGCAAAACGGTCTCGGCAACGACGAGGTGCTCGCGCAGTTCGTGGACGCTGACCGCATCCTCTACGGCAGCGGCCTGATCGGCACGGAGCTGGCCGGCCCCGGCGTGTGCGTGAGCAAGCCGGAAAAGGGCATCCAGATGCACTTCGGCGCCGTGCGCAACAACCCGAAGGCCGACGCCGCCGGCAAGGCGCTTGAGGCGTGCTTCCGCGCAGGCGGCTGCAACGCGAGCTTTGACGAAGACGTGCGCCCGTACATCTGGAAAAAAGTCATCGCCAACAGCGGCTACAACGGCGTGAGCGCCGTCATGCGCCTGAAGGTGAAGGAGACGTTCGCCGACCCCTACGGCCACGACATCGTCATGCACGTGTGGAAAGAGGGCTGCGCCGTCGCGCAGGCGCTCGGCATCGGCGACCTCTGGCCGCTGATGGAAAAGGAGGAGCCGAACATCGTCGCAAACCTCGGCAACTACTACCCGTCCATGGCGCAGGACGCCGTGCTGCACCAGCGCCAGACGGAGATCTCGGTGCTCAACGGCGCGATCGCGCGCTACGGCGCGCGGCTGGGCGTGCCCACCCCGTTCAACACCGTCATCACGCAGGTCATCTCCTGCATCCAGAATAACTACGACAAGCAGTATCTCGGCTGAGGCAGCGCGCGGCAGCCGGCATCGAGCCAAACAACAAATCCCCTCCGTATGCTTTTCCGCATACGGAGGGGATTTTTGCATATCCGGGAGACGGCCGGCCGGAAATCACGCGTGGCTCAGGATGCGCCGGATCTCTTCGAGGTTGTCGGCAAAGTAAATGCCCTCCTGCCGCTCCTCGGACGAGAGTCCCTTTTCGATCATCTGCTCCAAAAGCGCCTGCAGCGCACGGTAGTAACCGTTCAGGTTGTAGAGGATGCACGGCGCGTCCAGATGCTTCAGAGACACCTTGGACATGACCTCTGCGATCTCCTCGAGCGTCCCCGTGCCGCCGGGGAAGGCGATAAAGGCATCGCCGAGCTCGATCATTTTGCGCTTGCGCTCCGCCATGTCCTCGGTCACGATGAGCTCAGTCAGGCCGTCGTGCTGGAATTCGCTCTCGATAAAGCAGCGCGGCTCGACGCCGGTCACTTCTCCGCCGGAGCGCAAAACGCTGTCCGCGATCGCGCCCATCAGCCCGGATCTGGAGCCGCCGTAGACCAGCGCATTTCCGCTTGTGCCGATCCATGTGCCAAGCTCCTGAACCGCTTCCCGCAAAGCCGGATCATTGCCTTCGTTTGCGCCGAGATAGACCGTAATATTCACACAGAGTCCCTCCGATCCTGTTCCTGTCGGTATCAAAACGGCAGTCAGGCTTTTTTGCCTGACTGCCGGCAGGTAAGCACCGTTTGTATTATACGCAGCCGAGGATCGCCTGTCAACGGGATCGGGCGCTTGCGGGCATCTGTGCATCCGGCCTGCGCAGCTGCGCCGGTTTTCAGGCGGCATGCTCGCTTTGCTTTTTGCGCGCGCCGCCGAACAGATACCGCGTGACCGGATAGATCAGCGAAACGACCGCCAGGACCCACGCGCCCGGATCGCCAAAGCACAGCGCAATGTATGCGCCCACGGAGGCCGAGGAATCGATCGCCCCGCCGTTGACGAGCTTCGGCAGGAAGGCGCAGATCAGAACGCGCGCGATCAGCTCGGCGCAGCCGGCAACCAGCGTAAACTCCGCGTGCCCCACGCCCTGCACGCCGGAGCGGAAGACAAACAGGACCATCAGCGCAAAGTACATGGACAGATCCACGTACAGATACAGGTTCCCGTAGCGGATCGTGGCCGCCGTGATCTTGTCCGCGCTCATAAACAGGTACTGGTATGCCCCCCGGATCGTCAGGAGCATACCGGCGCCGCCGAGGATCAGATACATGGCGAGCCCGATCAGGAGGCTCTTGACCGTTCCGCGCCGGATCCTGTCGTGCCTGCCCGCGCCCAGATTCTGCGCGTTGAAGCTGACGATCGCGGTGCTGAGCGCATTCATCGGGCACATCAGGAAGTTGTTGAGCTTGTTGGCCGCACCGAAGCCGTTCTGTGCGGGGTTTCCGGCCGCCATGATGCCGTCCGGCCCGATGTCGAAGCCGACGAGCGCGCGCTGCATCACGATGATGCCGATCGCCAGCACCGAAAACTGAAGCCCCATCGGCAGTCCCTGACTCAGGTGCTGCGCATACACGGAGAGCTCCGCGCGAAAATCCTGTCCGGAGAGGTGGAGCTCCGGATATTTTCCGAAGGCGTAGATCAGGCACAAAAGCGCGCTCACCGCCTGTGCCAGCACGGTGGCAGCCGCCGCGCCGATGACCCCGAGCCGGAACGCGAGGATGAACAGCAGGTCGAGCCCGATGTTCAGCACGGTGGAAAACAGCAGGAAGATGAGCGGCGTGGTCGAATCGCCCAGACTGCGCAAAACGGAGCAGATCAAATTGTAGTAGAGCTGCGCGAAGATCCCGAGGAAAATGACCAGCGAGTACTGATATGCCGCCCTCCAGACGCCGGGGTTTGCCTCGGACAGGCCGATGAACCGGAGCAGGGGCTTGAGCGTCAGCACGGCGACACCGGTCAGCGCGAGCGACAGGACACCGCCGAGAACGAGCTGCGCCGCAAAGGATCTGCGGACTCTGGCCTGATCGCCGCGCCCCGCCGCGATAGACGTGATGACCGAAAATCCGGCGGTGCAGCCGACCGCGAACTGCAGGAAGATGAACAGGATCGGAAACACATCGTTCACGCCCGCAATGTCATCGACGCCGAGCGTCTGCCCGCAGATCGCAGCATCGCTGATCGTATAGATCTGCTGCAGCAAATACGAGAGAATGATCGGTACGGAAAACTTGAAAATCACCCATCCTTCGTCGCCGGAAAGCAGGTCGACCGAAGATTTTTTCCCCAGCTTTAACATGGTTGCTCCTTCTGTACTGCCTCTGCCGCCAAAAAACTCATTCGCCTTCTGCTCTGCAGCTTTTGCGCTGCCGCAAGGCGAAACGCGGCAAATTCTGATAATACTTTTTTCGTGCATGCAAGTTATACCGCAGAAATTGTGAACAATTCTACCTCCACGCGCAAATATTGCGCGCAGCCGGCCGCCCTCATGTCAAAAGGGCAATATTTTGTCGGCACAAAACACCCCCTGTGCCGCAGCACAGGGGGCAGCTTGTCAAAGAATCTCATAGAGTTTGCGCCCGCAGGCGCAAAGAAAGTCCAATCATTTTCTTCGGCGACATGTGCGGCGAAGAAAATACTTCTCGGCCTGCAAACGTGCGCGCCGTCCGCCGGAGGACGGCGCGTGCGCTGCAGTCAGGCCGCAGACCCCTTTGTCAAAAAGTATTCCTTTTTGACAGACGCAACACCCCCTGTGCGCAGCACGGGGGGTGTCCGCTATGGTGTTTTTCCAACCGTCAGCGCAGCGCGCTTACCGGTCGGGATACTTCTGCGACAGCTCTGCCTCCAGCGCATCCCAGTCGCGCGGCGGTCTGAGCTCCGTCCACGTCTCAGGCGAGGTGTTGTCCACGCGCTCGTACTCGTGGCCGTTGGTGGCCTCCTGCACGGCTGCGTAGTACCACGCCGCCTTGTTGCTGTTGTCCGGCCAGACGATCATGTCCGGCAGCAGATGATCCTTATCCGGGGTGCGGAAGAGGACGTTGTTGATGATCTCCATGACCTCGGCACGGGTGATCTGGTTCTGCGGGCGGAACGTGCCGTCCTTATAGCCGCTGATCAGGCCGAGCTTCGCCGCGCGGTTGATGTAGTCGCGCGCCCAGCTGTCGGAGATATCGGTGAAGGCATCGTCCTCGACCTCCGGCGCATGGAAGAACAGCGCCGCGATCGTCGCGAACTCTGCGCGGGTGATGTACTGCTGCGGGCGGAATGTGCCGTCCTTGTAGCCGGCGAGGATGCCGCCGTTGGTGAGCGTGGCGACCTGACTGGTGTACCAGCTCTGAGCCGGGACATCCGAGTACGAGCACTTGGTAGTCCAGATCTCCTCACGGCCGTCATCTCTCAGGATGCGGTAGAAGATCGCGGCGACCTCGGCGCGCGTGATCGGTCTGCCCGGTGCGACCGTACCGTCCGGATAACCGGCGATGTACGAGTCGTGATTATCGCGCTCCAGCGGCGGAGGCGGCAGCTCGTTGTCCTCTGCGGAGAAGACGAACTTGATGTGCGCGGCCGCTTCCTGGAAGGCGTTGCCCATCGCGGGGTCGATCTCAACGGTCACGTCCAGCTTGATCGGGTCTGCCTTCGGGAAGACCTCGGCAACGAGGACATCGCTCTTGAGTCCGTCGGCCGCGTCGAGCTGGTCGAAGAGGCTCGCGTTCTTGTTGGTCGCGAGCACCTTGCCGTCCTGCGACACAGTCATGTTGATGTGGCTGAGCACATCGTCGTACTTGATGGCGGTGCCCTCCTTGGCGGAGGTGTCGCCGTCGATCTCGGCGCGGAGGTAGACCTTCGCGCCCTGCGCGCCGTTGGCGCTGTCGGCCTTGACGCAGATGGTCTGCGTGAGGCTGTCGCCGGGCATGCAGTTGGAGAAGTTGGCAAACAGGTCCGTCGCCGAGCCCTTGCCGGTGTTGGTAAAGGTAAAGCGCGCGTTGTTGCCGTCGTTGCCGTCATAGTAGGTGACGGTGGGGAGCTTTTCCTCGCCCGTCGCCCAGATGCCCAGTCCCGCGGCCAGCGCGACCACCAGCACGAGGGCGACGATCATGGTAAACTTTTTGTGTTTCATACCGCTGCCCTCCTTATGGTGTCACGTCCGGTACCGGGACTGCCGGAGTCAGATTGCCGTCCACGACCTTGACCGCCGTCCACGCGCCTTCCACAGCCGCGCTCGGTGCGGCCTGAATGCTCTCGGCCAGCACCGTCACCTCGAGGTGGTAACCCTCGGGTGCAGTGCCCTGCGTGATGGGATCTTTCAGCAGGTTGGTCGTTTCACCTTTCGCCGCGACCGGCGTCTTGTAGTAGTAGATGCCGCCCTGCTCAAGCCACTTGGTCGTGTCGTATTTGACGTCAATGTTCACCGGCTCGGCGGAGACATTGCCGCTCTCATCCACCCAGTTCATGACCAGCTTGACGCGGACATAGGACACGGCCGTGCCGGTGTTTTGGACGATGATGCTCTTTTTCTGGTTGCCGTCCAGTTCTTCGTCAATGTGCGTTCCGGATTCGGCCGCCGTGAAGGTGTTCTCCACGGGGGCGGTGCTCGCCTTGAGCAGGGCGAACGTCGTGCCGACGGCCAGTGCGAAGATCAGGCACAGGGAGAGGATGAGCGCGGTCTTTCTCCCGCCTGAACCGTTAAAGATACGTTTCATATGTCATCCCTCCTGTTCAGTTTTTCTGCGCGGCATTGCCGCTGATCCAAGTGTTGATCACGTCGGCAATGCTCGTGAGCCAGTTGTGCGAATTGTAATGGTTGGTGACAGCGACCGTGGCGCTGGTCGTCGTGCTGCTGAGCGTAGCCGTCTTGTTGTTGCCGCCTAAGATATCGTAGCTCCACGACCAGTTTGTATCCTCAGTGACCGTGTACGTGCCGACGGCCAGACCGGTGATGGTCTTCTGTTCGCCGTCCTTGAGCACGACGGTGGTCACGACCTTACCGGCGCTGTCCTTGACATCGAACACGAACGTCTGGTTCGGGTTCGCACCGTCGCCGGTGACGGCCTTGGAGATCGTCAGGCTGCAGGTGTTGACATGGCACAGGAACGCTGTGCCGTCCGGCAGCGTGCAGGTCTTGCCCTCGCAGGGCGTGTGCTTGAATGTGGTATTCGCCGTCACATCGGTCTCACCGATCTTCACGGCCGCAGCCACACCGAAGTCCGTCCGGGTGTTGATCTTGCCGTCCACGATAGCATCGGCGTCCGGCGTGTAGGTAAGTGTCAACTCAGGGGCTGCGCCCATCGCATCGGTGTTGGCCTCGGTTTCGCCGTGCTTCCACACGGTGGCGGTCAGGTTGCTGTCAAAGCCGGGCGCGTTGTCGCCGTAATAGCCCTCGCTGTCCTTGAAGGTCAGCTCCGGCTTGAAAACGTTGACGTTGGCAGTGTTGCTGCCCGTCTGCCCCGTTGCGGCGTCGGCCGCAGTGCTTGTCGTCTTCGGCGCGACCGTGACCGCGACCGAATAGGTAACGTCATCTTTCAGGTCAGACAGGTTAGTAATCACGTTGCCGTTTTCATCCGTGACCTTGACGGTTATGTCCACGTATTCCGTCTGCCAAGCTTCAAGTCCGTAATTGTCTTTGCTCAAGTCAAGCGGTACTCCGCCGACCATGACCGTCGTTCCGGCTTTGAGCGCGTCGGCAGTCACGCCGCCGAGCAAATACACATTCTGCTCCGCCGCCGTCACCGTCACAGGCTGGATCGGCACGTTGACCTGCGGGCGTTCAAAGGTTGCAACCGGAAGCTGCGATGTGCTGTTTGCGTAGATAGCAGCGTTGGCATTCGTGAACACATCGTTGCCGCCGAGGAAACCGTCCTTTGGCACGACCTCGAAGGAGATAACCAGCTTATGGCCGCGCGGGACTTCCGTGCCATCCGTCTGTGTTTCCACGCCGCACCAATTGTCGGCGAAGTCAAAGCCGGTCACGCTGACCTGTCCATCCGACAGGATGCTGGCAGTTGCGCCCATATTCCCATTGCTGGTTGTGCTCCACTGATACGTGTCTCCGGTCTTTCTGGTGCAGGCATAGGTCTGCAGCCGGATCTGCTCCGCCGTTGTACCGGCCGGGAGACAGAACTGCTGCGAAATAATGTCCTTGACGACCGCCTCGCTGCTAAGCGTGGTGCTTGAGCCGCCGGTTTCGATCTGGTCGCTGATCTGCTTAAAGATGTTTCTCAGGGACTCCGCATCCGCAGCGGAGAGGTAATAGCTCGGGTTTTGCACAACGCCGTTGTTGCTCGACAGGTTCTGCATGAACCAGTTGCAAGCCGCGGGCAACGCGCTGCTGTTATCGCTCAAATTCTTTGTTGGTTTTGTTCCCGGGCTGGTGGCATCTGCACCGGCAAAAATTCCGATACCGTATACCGTAGCGCCGCCGGATTTGATGTTATTCGCCGTGGTGATCGCGCTGTTCGCAACATTAACTTGGAAGCCGTTAAAATCCGTCGGGGAACCGTCTGTAAAGACGATGACGACGCGGTTTCTCGTTTGATCCGCAGGAACAGGGTTCGCATCCAGAATACCCTTTGCCATCTCCATGCCGAGGTCCGTTCTGGTTGCGCCGCTTGTTTGCAGTGCGCCCAGCGATGCGGTGACGTTGTTCTGACCATCCGTTGTTTTCATGGACTGAAGCGCAGTCGCATACACACTGGAGGCATTCTTATACTTCGTCATTTTGCTGCCGATGAACACGCCTGTGTTATAGCCGTAGTCATCATCGGTATCTGCAAAGCCGACGACCGCGATCCGATGGTCGACGTCGTCATCCGTGCCGAGCTGGCCGTCTTTACCGGCAGCCTTGGTTGCGACGGAGTTTGCAAACTCCGTTGCTGCGCTTTTCAGTGCCGCCAGTCTGGTGCCGCCGCCGCTGGAGCTCACCGAACGCTGATAAAACTTTGCATATCTTTCGCTTGCTCCGGTGGATGTACCGACGGTCTGGGTCACGCCGTCAGCATCCGTGTAGGTGTAGGTGTAGATGGTGCTGTCTCCATCCGCAGCAAGTGTATACAGCGGGCCGCGCGATCCAAAATTCGGCACGCTGCTGTTCCCCTTGCTAACGACCTGATGCCCATCAGAGAAGGTATACGTGTAGGTGTAGCCATCAATGAAGTTGCCTTTATCGTCCACAGTCACTTTCTGATACGCGTCTCCAACCTTCTCATACAGAGTATCTTTATAGTCCCAGTAGCACTCACCAGTCAACTCATAGTTTTTGAGAGTGGTGGGCAGCGCATTGTACACCTGCGATTTTTCCACATTTACAGGTACATAAGTGCCGTCCGACAGCTTGTACCAGAGGTTTGCGCTGCCGCCGTTGTGGCGTCTGCTATAGTTTTTTGTATTGGTCGAGTCCTTGTCCGAATACTTTTTATACGTGACCGTGCCCATATCATCCGCCATCGAGCCGGACTGGTCAAGGACAAGCACGATGTCGGTCGGGACGTCCTTCTGAATCTCGGAGATGACCTTGCTGCCGGTGGCATAGGCCTCAAGCGTGATGGTATACGTACCATTGTCGTTCTTGGTCGCGGTCTTGCTGGTAACAACGCCTTTATCCGTTGTCCGCGTGGTCACTGCGTTCACATTCGCGGTGAGCATCGGAGCGCGGGCGGGGCTGTTCGCCGCCTGAGCATCGGCCTGAACGAGCGGCGCGACGTTCGTAAAGTTCACGGCGGGCACAAAGTCCTCCGTGGCGGGCGCATCCGCTGCCACGCCCGCGCCCATGAACAGGCACATACTCAGCAGCATGGCTGCACAGAGGACGAGCGAGAGAATGCGTTTTTTCATGGTTTCGTCCTCCTTTCTCAGGGCGTCGGGATCGGGTCGATCTGCGTGCTCGAGGTGCTCGCCTCGACCGCTCCGACGTGCTTCCATACATCTCTGACATCATTGGCGGCGTACTGCTCAAGGTTCGCCGTCTGCACGGCCTCCGCCGTTACATAGATGTGCACCGTGGAATTCTGGTATTCGTTGCCCATTTTGGTGCTGAACGTGACGCGGCTGAACAACTGCGTCGTGGCCGTCTTCGGATCGACCGCACCATTATAATAATAGTACCCGTCCGCTCCGGCGATCCAGTCGGTATCGTTCAGATCCAGCACCAGCAGGTGCTCGCTCGGGTCGAGCGGCATGCGCTCGCTGTCGGCGTTGAGGATCTCGGGCGTGATCTTCACGCGGGTGTAAAACGCACCCGTGCCGACATTCTCCACATACACCACTTTGTTCACGACGCTGCCGGGCACGACGCGCACGGTCGTGAACGGATTGCCGTTACCGTCCTCGTCGTGCAGCGCGAGCTTGACCGAGCCCATCGTGATGACGTTGTCCGCCGTGCCGACGGCCGAAAAGTACGCCCACGTACCGACCGCCAGCAGTGCCACTGCCAGGAGGAGCACCGTCGCGATGGTCCACTTCTTCTTCATGCACAAACCACCTTTCTCCTTGCCGGGGGTTATTCTGCGCTGTGCGCAGGAATTCTCTTCCGCGCCCGAAGGCGCGCGCCGGGACTGTTTTTGCGGGATTCTCTCTTTCAGTCTGCGCGCGGACAGCGGCAGTCCCGCCGCCCGCGCCCGGATTGAAGCCGAGCCAGAGTCCCCGATGGGGGCGGCGATTTCGCCGCCCCTTTGGGGTCAAAATGTTGGGGAATTACTTGGCGTCAAACGCGGTGAAAGCAGCGGCTGCATTCGCAAAGCCTTCCGCCTGAATGGCGTCCGCCTGAACGAGGACGTGCAGAGTGCCGTCCGCGGCGATTGCGCCAGCTTCGACAGCCTTCTGGATGTCAGCAGTGTTTGCAGTCTTATCGATGCCGATGAAGTTCCACACGTTCCACTCGGTCATAGCGCCAGCGGCCAGAGGCTCGTTGCGAACGAAGGTGTAAACGTCATACTTCACGCCATTCGCATCGGTGTAAGCACCAAGCTCGATGGCAGGAGTTCTATCTCCTGTAGCCGCTTTGAACTCGCCGCTAATCATGGAGGTGCTGCACCACTGGTTGGTGATGACGCCGCCGTCCTTCACAGCAACATAATCGTTGTTGGCAGCGGACGGAACCATAACACGGATACGGATGTAAGCAGCATTATCGCCGTTATTGATCACGTAGGGGCACTTGGCAACGTTGCGGCCGGGGACCATACCCTCGCCCTTTGTGCCGATATAGTTAGCATATTTTGCAGCGTCTGCCTTGATCTCATCATTGGTGAAAGCCTTGTGACCGTCCGTGACATACTGCATGCCACTCGCAGTGTGGGTGGGATCGGGGATGTCCTTATCGCCGGAGTTATCGTTGCCTTCGCGGTGATAGGTAGACTCGATCAGATCGATCTTGACATTGCCGACGGTAAAGACGTTGTCCGCGGACTTCGCATCGGTGAAGTACGCCAGCGTGCCGCCGACGACCAGCACCGCGACGAGCATGACTGCGATTGCAGCCATCAGAATGGATTTCTTCTTCATAAGTAGCGTTCTCCTTTTTAATTACTTCTGATAATTACTTCGCATCAAAGGCTGCAAAGGCATTCTCCCAAGTAGTGAAGCCGTCCGCCTGAATGGCCTGAGCGACCACATCGATATGGAAGTTCCCATCTTGCGAAACACGAGTGGTCACGTCATTGCCGGTGATTTTTGCCGGGAAAGCAATCTGGCTGAACATAGCCGAAGTATCAGCGCCGGAAGCCAAAATGCCGTTATATTTCAGGGTAGCAACGAAATCGCTGGTGGGATGATCCGGGCCGGACATGTCATACGCGATGTCAACAAGTTCCCAGCCTTCGCCAAGGGTGTTGTTGATGAGAGCGTTGAAGGCAGCTTCCTGCGGAGCAGTCCAAACATTCTCGTTGTAGAGGCCCAGCCAGTTCATGCCGTTTTCGATGGTGACAACAGCACGAACGTATGCGCCATTTTTGCCCGTATTGTGAACGATGGGATCCTTGGTCACGACAGCGCCGGGGTAAACATTGTATTCGTTTTTGATTACACGATCACCATTGGGATTGGCAATATTCGTCTCATCGAGCGTAATTTTAACATTGCCCATCGTGAAGACGTTGTCCGCACTCTTCGTATCGGTGAAGTACGCCAGCGTGCCGCCGACGACCAGCACCGCGACGAGCATGACTGCGATCGCAGCCATCAGAATGGATTTCTTCTTCATAAGTAGCGTTCTCCTTTTCTTTCTTATGTACAGCGCTCTGTACAAGATATTCAAGGGATCTGCTCAGGGAAAGTTGCGAGGGAGTTACTTAAAAGCACTCGTTAAACGCGGCCGCAGCATCTGCAAAGCCAGCAGCCTGGCAAATGTACGCCTGGAACGCAATGTTGTTTGCGGCGGTAAGCGTGTCAGGATTAAGATCCTTTCCGACCGTCACTTTATCATTAGCCAGAATGTCATAAGAGCCATTCTCCACATTACCCGTCAGCACCCAGATCTTGTAGCCGTCTTTCTCGACCTGCGCGTTGTCCTTCATCAGAGGCGACCAAATAGCCGTGTCAACGTTCCAAGTGAAGCCGTCCTTCGTATCGCCCTTGACGCCGACGAACAGATATGCCTTTGCCGTCAAGCTATTCACCTTGACAGCCGGCTGCTTGGGAAGGTCAACGCCCGGCTGCACCACATAGTTAATGCCGGTGTCCTGCCATGCAGCGTCCTCTGCGATCACATACGTGCCGTCAGCATTCTGGGTAACCGCTTTCTCCTGCAGCTTGATGCCGCCGCCCTGATCAAACAGCTTGCCGGCGACAAAGGTGTTCGTGATGGGGCCCGTGGTGCTCGTCAGATACGCCCACGTCGCGCCGACCGCCAGCGCTACAACGAGCACGAGCGCGATAGCGATCGTCAAAGTTTTCTTCTTCATTTTCTTCGTGTTTCCTCCCTTACACAAATTTTGGTTTCCGAACTCACCATGTCTCAACAGCGTCCAACGTGCGCTGTCAGCGTTCATAAGGTTAATGCATCGGGATGGGAAAATATTTCACATCCTCGGAAAAATTATTTAAATCTTACGATTTTTGTCATCCTTTTCCGTGCACTTTGCTGCATTCGCTGCCTCCGCTCGGCGCGCCGCATCGCGCGCGTCCGCCTCAGCCGCCTTGCGCAGCATATCCGGCAGGAACGCCAGAACGATGAGCACGATCGCGATCGCAATGGCCAGATACATCCCCGGCGGGTTCGAGACCCAGTGCGAAACATAGCCGAGATACGGGATGGTGAACACCGGGCGGCCGATGAGGTTCTTGAAATAGACCGGTGCGCCGTCGGGCGCGTCGTTCGCGTCTCCCTGCGTGTAGAAATGCTCGTTTTCCGCATCGATGGAGATCACGCGGTGTGTGACGACATCCAAGTCCTCATTGAGCACAAAGGTGATCGCGTCGCCGACCTGCACGTCCTCGGGCGCACAGGGCTTGACATAGATCAGCGAGCCGGTGTGATACGTCGGCTCCATGCTGCCGGACAGGACGCACATCGGCCGCAGACCGACCAACCGCACGCCCACCAGAAGCAGCGCCAGAATGACCACCAGCACCACCGCAACGGTGGAGATGGCATTGCACACTTTCTGAACCTGTTTTGACATCTTCGTTCTTCCTTTCCCTTCGCGGGCATCCCTCCTGTTGATCCCGGCCGGAGGGCAGGCCTCCGAAGCGCAGCCTGTCCGAACCGGAAACGCGCACGGCGGGGCGGGGCGGGAACGCTTCGGAGTTTCCCGCCCCACTTCAGCCGTCACGCTTACTAACCAAAAGGATACCACGATTTTCTAAGCACTGAAAGGGGGTAATGTACACAAATTTCCAGTTGAAATTTTGTAAGAAACAAACAGTTTTGCCTTTTGCTGTCCATCATTCTGTACAGTTATCCCACGCCCATTGTACGTTTCGGCCGCGGGCGCGTCAAGTGCGGAGCGCGGGCGCGCGGGAATCTTACCTTTTTCTTAAAACTGTCCCGGTTTTGCTTGTTTTTAGTGGGGAAACATGATAGGATAGTTGCCGATTATGGATAGATAACAGGAAGGAGCTGCACGCATGGATACAAACGTGCTCGACTGGCTGGAAGTCACCGCCGCAGCCTGTCCGGACAAGCCCGCCTTTCTTGACGAGGACGGCGCGGTGACCTTTGCCGACGTGCGGCGCGAGGCGCGCATCATCGGCACGGCGGCGGCAAGGCTGCGCGCCGGACGCAAGGCGCCCATCGCCGTGATGAGCGGGCGCAACGCACACACCCCGGCCGTGTTTCTCGGCGCGGTGTACGCCGGCTGCTGCTACGCACCGATGGACGGGACGATGCCCGTGCACCGGCTCAACTCTATTTTAAATACGCTCGACACCGACCTGATGATCGTGCAGCGCGCGTTTTACGACAAGGCCAGGACGCTGGAATTCAGCGGCGAGATCCTCATCGCGGAGGATCTGCTCGAGGGCTGCGAGGACGCGGCGCTGCTGGCTGACTGCCGCGCGCGCGCGCGTGAGCTCGACCCGCTGTACATCATCTTCACCTCCGGCTCGACCGGTACGCCCAAGGGCGTCATCACGGCGCAGCACTCGCTCATGTGCTACATCGAGGACTACGCCGGCGTGATGGGCATCGCGCGCGAGGATGTGCTCGGCAACCAGTCGCCGCTGGACTACATCGCCGCCGTGCGCGACATTTATCTGCCGCTGCGCTTCGGCGCGACGACGGCCATCATCCCGAAGGAACTTTTCATGTCGCCGGAGCGTCTGTTCGAATACATGAACGACAAGGGCGTGACGGCCGTGGGCTGGAGCGTTTCGGCGCTGACGGTGCCGGCCGCGCTGGGCGCGTTCGAGTGCAGCGTGCCGCAGCACCTGCGCAAGGTGTGCTTCTCCGGCTCGGTGATGCCGTGCAGCTGCCTGCGCCAGTGGCAGCTCGCGCTGCCGCAGGCACGCTTCGTCAACCAGTACGGCCCGACGGAGGCGACCGCCTCGTGCACATATTACGTCGTGCCCGGTCTGGTGGAGGACACCGACGTGCTGCCGATCGGCAAGCCGTACCCGCACTACGAAGTGTTTCTGCTCTCGGAGCAAAACGAGGCCGTGCCCGACGGCGAGATCGGCGAGATCTGCGTCAAGGGGCCCATCCTCGCGCTCGGCTACTACAACAGCCGCGAAAAGACCGCCGAGAGCTTCCTGCAAAACCCGCTCAACCGCGCGTATGACGAGCGCATCTACAAGACCGGCGACCTCGGGCACTTCGCGCCCGACGGCAACCTCATGTTCCATGGCCGCAAGGATCGGCAGGTCAAGCACCTCGGTCACCGCGTGGAGCTCGGCGAGATCGACCTCGCCGCGGCAAAGGTACCCGGCGTGGAGGAGGCCTGCGCGCTCTACGATCAGGAGCACGAGCAGATCTGGCTGTTTTACACCGGCGCGGACGTGACCAAGCGCGACATCGCCGTGGCGCTGCGCGCCGACCTGCCGGGCTTTATGGTGCCGCGCAAGATCGAGCAGCTTGACGCCATGCCCCGGCTCGACAACGGCAAGACGGATATGCGCGCGCTGGCCGGGCGCATCGCTGACGCCCACCGATAATCGCTTACATTACTCACATTTCAGGAGGTATTTTATTATGGAACAGGAACTGATGGACATTCTGACCGATCTGCGCCCGGACGTGGATTTTGAGACCGAGACCGCGCTCATCGACGACCACATTCTCGAATCGTTCGACATCGTGTCGCTCGTCGCGGCGCTCAACGACGCGTTCGACATCGAGATCGGCGCAAAGGATCTCGTGCCGGAGAACTTCAACTCCGCCAAGAGTCTGCTGGCCATGGTGCAGCGCCTGCAGGACGAGGACTGATGGACAAGACTGCTCTGAAAACGGCGGCCGCGAAATACGGCACGCCGCTGTATCTGTTTGATCTGGATGCTTTCACGGCGCGCGCTGAAAAAGTGCGCGCCGCGTTCGGCTCTCACGTGCAGCTTTGCTACTCCATGAAGGCAAACCCCTTCGTGCTGCGCGGCCTGCCGGACGTGTTCCGCTGGGTGGAGGTCTGCTCCCCGGGCGAGCTGACGATCTGCGAAAAGCTCGGCATCGCGCCCGAGCGCATCCTCTACTCCGGCGTGAACAAGGGCGCGGACGATGTCGCGCGCGCCGTCGCGCTGGGGGCAGATCTGCTCACGGCCGAGAGCACGCTGCATTTTGATCTCATCTGCGCCGCCGCGGCCGCGCAGGGAAAACACGTGAGCGTGCTGCCGCGTCTGACCGCCGGCAGCCAGTTCGGCATGGATCCCGCCGCGCTGGAGGAGCTCGTTGCGCGCCGCGCGGAGTTCCCGAACGTGACGATCGCGGGCATCCACTATTTTTCCGGCACGCAAAAGCGCAAGGACGCCGTGATCGCAAAGGAGCTTGCGCATCTGGATGAATACCTCACGATGCTGCACGACAAGTACGGCTTCACGGCGCAGCACGTGGAATACGGTCCGGGGCTGAACGCCGAGTGCCTGCGCGACGATGCCGAGGCGCGCGACGGCGCGCTGCTCGACGCAGCGGCGGAGCACATCCGCGCCTTCGGCGAGAAGTACCCGCTCACGATCGAGATGGGGCGCTTTTTCGCCGCCCCCTGCGGCACGTTCCTCACCGGCGTGGCCGACGCCAAGTGCAACCTCGGCGTGAACTATGCCGTGTGCGACGGCGGTATGCATCAGGTGAAGTATGACGGTCAGCTCATGGGCATGCAGTCCCCGCCGCTGACGCTCCTGCGCGAGAGCGCGGACGCCGCCGAGCCGTGGATGCTCTGCGGCAGCCTGTGCACGACAGCGGACGTGCTGGTGCGCGAGGCGCAGCTGCCGCCCCTGCGCGTGGGCGACGTGATCGCCTTCGGACGCTGCGGCGCCTACTCCGTGACGGAGGGCGTGGCCGTGTTCCTCTCGCGCGATATGCCGCGCGTGGCGCTCTGCCGCGGCGGGGACTTCACGCTCGTGCGCGACCGGTTTGCGACCGACGTGCTCAACACCTGCCGGACGCCGGAGGACGAAGCATGACGCTGACATCGCTGCCGTTTTACCTGCTGGTGCTCGCGCTGCTGGTGCTGTACTACCTCGTGCCGAAGCGGTTCCAGTGGGTGGTGCTGCTGATCGGCAGCTACGCGTTTTACGCGTTCGTGTGCCTGCGCTACATGGGGTTTATCGTCGTGACGACGCTCACGACCTACTTCGGCGCACGCGGCATGGACGCCATGACCGCGCGCATGGAGCAGACCGTCGCCGCGCACAAGCAGGACTGGGAGCGCGAGGAGCGCAAGGCGTACAAAAAGCGCTGCAAATCCCGCCGCAAGGCGCTCATGATCGCCATCCTGCTGCTGAACTTCGGCATCCTCGCCGTGCTCAAATACTATAACTTCTTTGCCGAGTCCATGGAGGCGCTCTTTGCGTCCGTGGGGCTGACGGTCTCGCTCGGCCACATCGGGCTGCTGCTGCCGCTGGGCATCTCGTTTTACACGTTCCAGTCCATGGGCTACGTGCTCGATGTCTACCGCGAAAAAGTGCCCGCCGAGCGCAACGTCGGCAAGCTCGCGCTGTTCGTGTCCTTCTTCCCGCAGATCATTCAGGGCCCGATCGGCGTGTACGACCAGCTGGCGCACCAGCTCTATGACGAGCACAAGTATCACTTTGACAACATCCGCTACGGCGCGGGGCTGATCCTCTGGGGCTTTTTCAAAAAGCTCGTCATCGCCGACCGCGCCGTGGGCATGATCCACACCGTCGCCGGGGCGTACACCGACTACGCCGGCACGTATGTGCTGCTGGCGGCGATCGTCTACGCGCTGCAGCTCTATGCCGACTTCTCCGGCGGCATCGACATCTCGCGCGGCGTGGCGCAGATGTTCGGCATCACCATGGGCGAAAACTTCCGCCGCCCGTACTTCTCGCGCACGCTCACCGAGTACTGGCACCGCTGGCACATCTCGCTCGGCGACTGGCTGCGCAACTACCTGTTCTACCCGCTGTCGATCTCGAAGGCGTTCCTCAACTGGGGCCGCCACGCCAAACAGCACCTCGGCAATCACATCGGCAAGGTCCTGCCGACGGCCGTGGCCTCGCTGATCACGTTTCTCATCATCGGCATCTGGCACGGGGCGAGCTGGAAATACGTCGCCTTCGGCTTCTGGAACGGCATGGTCATCCTCGTGTCCACGCTGCTGCAGCCGGTGTCGGACAAGGTCGTCGCCGCGCTGCACATTGAGCGCAAGAGCGCGTGGTATCAGGTATTTTCCATGCTGCGCACGTTCGTGGTCGTGCTCATCGGCTATTACTTTGACATTGCAGACGGGTTTCGCGCCGCGATGGGCATGATGTTAAAATCCGTGACCGACCTGCACCTGTCGCAGCTGCGGCCGGGCGCCGTGCTCGAGGCCCTGCCGCTGACGCGGTATGACTGGGCCGTGCTGCTGTTCGGCACGGTCGTGATCTTCGTCGCCTCCATCATTCAGGAGCGCTCGCAGCGCACCATCCGCGAGATCCTCGACGAGAAATGTCTCGCCCTGCGCTGGGCCGTGCTGCTCGGCGGCATCTTCGCCGTCGTGCTCATGGGCGTTTACGGCCCCGGCGTGCAGGCATCCGAATTCGTGTATATGCAGTTTTAAGCTATGACAAAACGACCGATCTCCAAATCCCGCACAGCGGTACGCGCGCTCGTTTTCGTGCTCATCGCTGCGCTGGGCATCGGGCTCATCTCCCCGATGCTCGTCGCGAATAACGACTGGGACAAGCGCCACGTGCACGGCTTCTTCCTCGAGCCGGAGGACAGCCTCGACGTGGTGCTCATCGGCGCGAGCCAGCTCTACACCGGCTACAGTGCCCCGCTCGCGTGGCAGCAGTACGGCTACACGAGCTATCCGCTGACGGTCTCGAACATCCCGGCACGGCTCTACGGCTCCCTGCTCACAGAAGCGGTGAACCGCCAGCACCCGAAGCTGATCGTCGTGGACATCGACGGCTTCATCAACGACGAGAACCCGGAAACGCTGGAGGCCAACCTCCGCAAGTGGATCGACAACATTCCCTGGTCGCGCAACCGGCTCGAGACCATCCGCACCTGTGTGCCGCGAGAGTTGCAGACCTCGTTTTACTTCAACATCGCCAAGTACCACACCAACTGGTATCAGGTGGGGAAATGGGTGCCGGTGCAGCGGCGTCTGCGCATCATGGATGAGACTGGCTGCTCGCTGACCAAGGGCGTGGAGACGGTGTGCAAGTCCCTGTCCGCGGATTTTGAGCCCGATGTCCGGCCGCTGACGCTCAGCGCGGCGAACGAACAGTATCTGCGCGCGTTCTGCGCGCAGGCGCAGAGTCTCGGCGTGCAGACGCTCTTTCTGCGCACGCCGCACCGCACGCAGACGACCGACCCCGGCGTCTTTGACGACGTGGCCGCCGTCGTGGGCGAATACGGCTACGACCTGCTCGACCTGCACGACGCGTTTGACACCATCGGTCTTGACCGCTGCGCGGATTTTATCGACTCCGACCACCTCAACACCGCCGGTATGGAGATCTTCACCGCGTGGCTCGGGCAATATCTCACCGCGCATTATGACCTGACGGGCACGTACAGCGCCGAGCTCACCGCCATGTGGGACCGCTGCGCCGCCTTCGTGACGCAGACGCTGCCGCTGTGCAAGGAGCTGGCCGCTGCGAACACGGAGCAGAATCTCAACGAGTTTTCGCCGCAATTTGCCGCGTGGCGCTAACACAGCATGTGGAGAACATCAATGAATCCAAAACAACACGCAAAAAGAAATACCGTCGTGCGCGTGATCGCGTTTCTGCTCATCGTGGCGCTGGTCTACGGCGCGCTCACGCGGCTGCTGACAGTCAACAACGCCACCGAGCAGCAGTACATCCGCAGCTTCTATCTGGAGCCGAAAAACTCGCTCGACGTCATGATCCTCGGCGCGAGCGAGACGTTCACGGACTACTGCGCACCGCTGGCATGGCAGCACGCGGGCTTTACGAGCTATCCGCTGGCCGTATCGGCCGCGCAGGGCACGCTCTATGCGTCCATGCTGCGCGAGAGTGCCAAGCGGCAAAATCCGTCTGTCTACGTGGTCGAGGTCAACGGCTTTCTCTACACGGAGGCAGAGCGGGATGAGCTCGGCAAGGCCGCAACGCGCGAGTGGCTCGACACGCTGCCGCTCTCACGCAACAAGGTGCAGGCCATTCACGAGTGCGTGCAGGGCAAGCGCCTGTCGTACTATGTACCGCTGCTCAAATACCACGACAACTGGAGAAAGCGGGACCTCATCCGCAATTCGCTCTCCCTGCAGCAGCAGGCGCGCGACGCGGGCTATTCGTACACCAAGCCGTTTCTGTCCATCTCCATGTTCCTCACGGAGACGGATGAGATCCCCGTGCGCCAGCAATCGCTCGACGATTTCAATGAGCAGAGCCTGCGCACCTTCTGCGAGACAGCCAGGGCACGGGGAATCAAAAACGTGCTCTTTGCCCGCTTCCCGCACCGCACCGTCATTGAAAACTATGACGCTGTGTTTGCCGAGCTGGAGGCGGTCGTGCACGAGTACGGGTATGATTTTGCGAACTTCGACACGCAGATGGACGCCATCGGCCTCGACCCGCTCAATGATTTCGCCAACGCCGAGCATCTGAACATTTTCGGCGCGGAGAAATTCACGCCCTACCTCGCCGACTATCTCGCGCAGCACTACGACCTGAACACCGCGCACAGTCAGGCCGTCACCGATGAATGGACGCGCTGCGCCGCATTCACGCAGCAGATGCTGCCCGTGTGCGAGGACAACACCCGGCGCTACACGTGCGAGAAGCTCGACGAATTCTCGCCCGTATTCGCAGACTGCCGCTGAATAAAGCAAAACGCAGCCCCCTTCGAGACACTCGAAGGGGGCTGCGTTATTGTTGCTTTACCGGCCGGTGCTGCCGAAGCCGCCCGCGCCGCGGTCAGTTTCGTCGAGCGCGTCGGCGTCCGAAAATTCCGCCGCGAGAAACGGCAGGATCACGAGCTGGGCGATGCGGTCGCCGGGGGCGACGGTGCGCGGCGCGTCCGTGTCATTGTGCAGCGCGACGGTGCACTCGCCGCGGTAGTCGGCGTCGATCACGCCGACGCAGTTTGCCGGGCGCAGCCCCTGCCTGGACGCAAGGCCGCTGCGCGCGAACACGCCGCCGAAATACCCAGCCGGGATGGCGAGGGCGAGCCCCGTGCCGATCATGGCCGTCGTGTGCGGCGCGATCGTGACGCTCTGCCCGTCCGCCGGGCAGGCGTAGAGATCATAGCCCGCCGCGTCCGCGCTGCCGCGCCGCGGGGTGACGGCGCCGGGGCGCAGCTTTTGGATCTTCACTTCCATCCGGTCATGCCCTCCCAGAGTACGATGTGCCCCGCCGCGCGGGTGCGGTTCATGTCGATGATGCGCTGGTTTTCCGAGCCGCGAAAGCGCAGGCTGAGGTTGCGCTGCGCGTCCACATAGCGCCCGTCGACGAGGATATCGATGAGCGAGAGCATCTCGTCGGTCACCTCGCAGCGCGGGTGCGCGCCGTCGACGGTGAGCTCCTTGTCGAGCTCGAAGCCCGAAAACGCCCAGATGTCCTTATCCGGATAGCGCTCGCGCACCCGGTGCAGAAACGGCACGAGCGTGCGCTGATTCTCCGGCTCGAACGGGTCGCCGCCGAGCAGCGTCAGGCCGCGGATGAAGGGCTTTTCCAGCTCGTTGAAGATGATCTGCTCGGCCGCCGCGTCAAACGGCTGGCCGTAGTGAAAGTCCCACGTCTGCGGCTGGAAGCAGTTGTAGCAGTGATTCGTGCAGCCGGAGACGAACAGCGTCACGCGCACGCCGACGCCGTTGGCGATGTCGCAGGTCTTGATCTGACCGTAATTCATAGCAATTCCTCACAAACAGCGGGCGCGCCGCTTCAGACACGCCCGCCGGGTATTTTTTTCTCCGCGCGCCACCTTACAGATGCAGCACGCGCTCCTTGATCTCCTGCGTGCGGCCCTGATTCCAGAACTGCGTGCCGATGTAGCCGCAGGTACGGCGGGCGACGTTCATCTTGTCCTGATCCGTGTTGCCGCAGTTCGGGCAGCGCCAGATGAGCTTGCCGTCGTGCTCGACGATCTCGATCTCGCCGTCAAAGCCGCAGACCTGGCAGTAGTCGCTCTTGGTGTTGAGCTCGGCGTACATGATGTTGTCGTAGATGAACTTCATCACCTCGAGCACCGCCGGGATATTGTTCTGCATGTTCGGCACCTCGACGTAGCTGATCGCGCCGCCGGGGGAGAGCGCCTGGAACTTCGACTCGAAGGCGAGCTTGCTGAACGCGTCGATGTTCTCCGTCACGTGGATGTGGTAGCTGTTGGTGATGTAGCCCTTGTCCGTGACGCCGGGAATGATGCCGAAGCGCTTTTGCAGGCACTTGGCGAACTTGTAGGTCGTGGACTCCAGCGGCGTGCCGTAGAGGCTGAAGTCGATGTTGTGCATCTGCTTCCAATGCTTGCAGGCATCGTTCATGTGCTGCATCACCTCGAGCGCGAACGGCGTCGCCGAGGGGTCGGTGTGGGACTTGCCGGTCATGTACTTGACGCACTCATACAGTCCCGCGTAGCCGAGGGAGATGGTCGAGTAGCCGCCGTAGAGGAGCTTGTCGATCGGCTCGCCCTTTTTCAGGCGGGCCAGCGCGCCGTACTGCCACAGGATGGGCGCGGCGTCCGAGAGCGTGCCCTTGAGCCGCTCGTGGCGGCACATGAGCGCGCGGTGGCACAGCTCCAGCCGCTCGTCAAAGATCTTCCAGAACTTCTCCATGTTGCCGCCGGAGGACAGCGCCACGTCCGGCAGGTTGATGGTCACGACGCCCTGATTGAAGCGGCCGTAGTACTTCGGCTTGCCGTTTTCGTCGACATACGGCGTCAGGAAGCTGCGGCAGCCCATGCAGGTGTAGCAGTGGCCCTCGCCGTTTTTGTCCACCTTGAGCTCGAGCATCTTCTTTTCGGAGATGTAGTCCGGCACCATGCGCTTGGCGGTGCAGCGGGCGGCCAGCTCCGTGAGATACCAGTAGGGCGAATCCTCGTGGATATTGTCCTCCTCGAGCACGTAGATGAGCTTCGGGAACGCCGGCGTGACCCAGACGCCCTTCTCATTTTTCACGCCCTGATAGCGCTGGCGCAGCGTCTCCTCGATGATCATGGCGAGGTCATGACGCTCCTGCTCGTTTTTCGCCTCGCCGAGGTACATGAACACCGTCACGAACGGCGCCTGACCGTTCGTGGTCAGCAGCGTGACGACCTGATACTGGATCGTCTGCACGCCGCGGCGGATCTCCTCACGGACGCGGTTTTCGACCAGCTCGGCCAGCTTCTCCTCGCCCGGATGCGCGTCGATGGCCTGCATCTCGGCCGCGACCTCGCGGCGGATGCGCTCGCGGCTGACCTGCACGAACGGCGCCAGATGCGTCAGCGAGATCGACTGCCCGCCGTACTGGTTGGAGGCGACCTGCGCGATGATCTGGGTCGCGATGTTGCACGCGGTCGAGAAGCTGTGCGGCCGCTCGATGAGCGTGCCGGTAATGACGGTGCCGTTTTCGAGCATGTCCTCCAGATTCACAAGGTCGCAGTTGTGCATATGCTGCGCGTAATAGTCGGCGTCGTGGAAGTGGATGATGCCCTCCTCGTGCGCCTCGACGATGTCCTTCGGCAGCAGGATGCGGTTGGTGATGTCGCGGCTGACCTCGCCGGCCATGTAGTCACGCTGCGTGCTGTTGACGATCGGGTTCTTGTTGGAGTTTTCCTGCTTGGCCTCCTCGTTGTTGCACTCGATCAGGCTCAGGATGCGGTCGTCGGTCGTGTTGGCGCGGCGCACCAGACTGCGGGTGTAGCGGTAGGTGATGTAGGCCTTGGCGACCTCGAACGCGCCGTGCGCCATGATCTGCTTTTCGACCATGTCCTGAATTTCTTCCACGGCGGCGCTGCGGCCGAGCTCCTGACAGGCGAGCTCCACGCTCTCGGCGATGCGCTGGATCTGGCGCGGCGTCATGCGCGCGCCCTCCTCGACGGCGGCGTTGGCCTTCGTGACGGCCATGATGATCTTCGAGATATCAAAGGTCGCCTCTGCACCATTTCTCTTGATGATCTTCATTTTCTATTTCTCCCCCTCGTAATCGAAAACACAATATCTTGTGCGGAAAACCGCTTTATTTTGTATTGAGAGCGGGTATATCGTACAATATCTTGTATCTTATGTCAACACATATTTAAATTTTGCTTGTGCAAAACACACACGACCGGCCCGGCTTCAGGCCGCAAAAATGCGCCGCCCGCAGGCGGCGCAAGGCTTTTGCGGATCGCCGGAGCGAGCCGCAAAGCGTTGCCGTCAGGCAGTTTCGTAGCCGTTTGGGTTCTGGGTCTGCCAGCGCCAGCTGTCGCGGCACATATCCTCGAGCGAGTAGTCCGCGCGCCAGCCGAGGATGCGCGCGCTCTTGTCCGGGCAGGCGTACACCGTCGGCAGATCGCCCGCGCGGCGCGGCGCGATGCGGTAGGGCACGTGCACGTGGTTGGCCGCTTCAAAGGCGTGCACCATTTCGAGCACGCTGTAGCCCCGGCCGGTGCCGAGGTTAAAAATGCTCTCGCCCGTGTGCGCCGCCATGTAGGCGATGGCCGAGACGTGGCCGCGCGCAAGATCCATGACGTGGATATAGTCGCGCACGCCGGTGCCGTCGGGCGTGTCATAGTCGTCACCGAACACATTCAGGCATTCCAGCCGGCCGATGGCCGTCTGCGAGATGTAGGGCATGAGGTTGTTCGGCACGCCGCGCGGATCCTCGCCGATGAGGCCGCTCGGGTGCGCGCCGATGGGGTTGAAGTAGCGCAGCAGCACGACCGACCAGCTCGGGTCGGCCACCACACAGTCGCGCAGGATCTGCTCGCAGACGTACTTCGTCCAGCCGTAGGGATTCGTGCAGCTGCCGGTGCGGGACGTCTCGTAGAGCGGCATATCGTTGTCGCCGGAGTACACCGTCGCCGACGACGAGAAGATGATCTGCTTGACCCCGTGGTCGCGCATTGCCTCGCAGAGCGTGACGGTCGAGCCAAGGTTGTTGTCGTAATATTCCAGCGGCATATGTACCGACTCGCCCACGGCCTTGAGGCCGGCAAAATGGATGACGCAGTCGATCTTCTGCTCGGTAAAAATGCGGTCGAGTCCGGCGCGGTCGCGCACGTCCATCTGATAGAACTTCAGGGGCTTGCCCGTGATCTGCTCGACCCGTCTGCCCGCCTCCGCGCTGCTGTTGACGAGATTGTCCACCACGACGACATCCATGCCCTGCTCGAGCAGCTCCACGCACGTGTGGCTGCCGATGTAGCCCATGCCGCCGGTCACCAATACGGTCATGCACCGTACCTCCCTCTTGCTGCGGTATCGTTTGATTGCGTACCTTTTTATTTTACATCAGAACGCCGCGAAGTTCAACGGTTTTCCTTTGCCAGAGTTTTGCCATGCGCGTGAATTTCCTGTCAATCCCTGATTTTACAGATTTCAGGCGATTTTTTCTTGACTTTTCATCCCAGCTGGGCTAAACTGCAACTACCATAGTGCAGTTGGGATGGCTGCGTACGCACTGTTTTTGTCCATTTGCGATCTGACCCATCTCTTTTTTATCAATTCTTTTCTCTTTTATCTGATCTCTATTTACCGCGTTATCTACCATTGTTCTCCGCGATCGGCACGTTCATCCCGTCTCAGGATCAGGGCGCACCTGCGGCGTACAGGGCGCGCAATGGCTGCACGCATAGCGAAAGACCTCCGGGTACGCCCGGAGGTCTTTTTTTGCCGCTTTTTTGGGGGACTCAGCTCTCAAGCTGCTTGCCGAGAAAGCCGGAGACCGCCTGCGCGAGCTTGCGCTCGGTTTCTCCGGCGGGGGCGCCGCCGCGCGCGGCGGCAAACAGCACGCAGCCGAGCACGTCGCCCTCGGAGAGGATGGGCGCGGCCACGGCCACGGCGTAGCGCTCGTCGGTCTCGGTGACCGGCAGCGTGCAGGTATCGGCCGCATATTGGCCGCGCGCGGTCATGAGCTCCTCGAGCTCGCGGCTGACGCGCCGCTCGAGCAGCTCCCGCTTGCCGCCGCCGGCCACGGCGATGACGGTGTCGCGGTCGCACACGGCGGCGATCGCGCCGGTAGTCTTGTGCAGTGCGTCGCAGATCTGCACGGCGAACTCGGACAGCTCGCCCATCGGGGAATACTTTTTAAAAATGACCTGCCCGTCGGTGTCGGTGTAGATCTCCAGCGGGTCGCCCTCGCGGATGCGCATGGTGCGGCGGATCTCCTTGGGGATGACCACGCGGCCGAGGTCGTCGATCCGGCGCACGATTCCGGTTGCCTTCATATTCTGAAAACTCCTTTGCTCTGTTTTGCGTTTCGGCAACCCTATTTTCTGCAAATTCCGGTAATCTATGCAGGCCGTGCCGCGCAAGGGTGCATACGCGCCATTTCCCGCCGCCTTGTACGCGCAGCAGACTGCAGCCGCTTTGTCAAAAAGCATTACTTTTTGACAGTCTCAAAAAAGCCCGGCCGGTCTCCCGGTCGGGCTTTGGGGCATATGGGTCTGACGGCTCAGAACTTGATCTCCTTGCCGTTTTTGCGCCACTGCTTGAACTCCGCGACGGCGGTGAACAGCGCATCGGACGAGGAGTTGATGGCAGTTTCGAGCGAGCCGCTTTAGCAGTTCAGCAAACAGCCGCAGCAATGTCAACAGCAAAGCCGACCGGAATGCCGTCCTGCATCCGGAATTTCCGGAAGAATTTGCTGGCGCAAAATCCGGGGCGGTCATAGACCGCCCCGGCTCGTTGTTATTCCGGGGGCGCGTCCCCCGCTGTGCGCGTCAGATCTGCTCCTCGACGTCCTTGGCGTCGTGGTATGCGATGAGCGCGTTGTAGATCTTTTCGATGAGCTTCATGTCCGCGTTGGTCATGTATGCCAGAAACAGCAGACCAAAGAGCGCGATGAGCACGATGAGCACGATCCAATACCAAGCCATGTTCGTTCCTCCTTACCAGCTGAGTGCGTCTTCGTAATCCAACAGAGTGGGGTCAAGCGGCTTCTCGTTGAGCACCGTGACCATGTACTGGCTGAACGCCTCGCGCATCTCGCGGCGCGAGACCGTGCGCGGGTCCATGACGTCGTGCGGGATCCAGATGAGGTGGATGCCGCGCTCGCGCGCCTGGTCCTCGAACAGACCGTGCAGACCGCCGACATTCTTGCACGACACGTGGTCGTACATGATGACGATGTTCGTGTGGAACTTCTCGCACATCTTCCAGCACTCGTCGAGCAGGTTGACATAGCCGCCGTTGGTGTGCGAGCGCATCATCATCTTCTCGTAGCAGCGCACGAGATCGGCCAGCGCCTGCTCCTTGTCGCCGATGGTGATGGGCAGGTAGCTGAGCATGGCCTCCATGTCGTTGACGCAGGTGACGCCCCAGCAGTGCTGCGTCCAGTAGGTGAAGTTGGTGTAGTAGTGCGCGGGGCACGCCCAGACGAGGCAGCGGTATTTCGGCTGGGGCGCGTTGGCCGCCTTGTCCTGCTCGTAGCCCTTGAGCATCATCTTCGTGACGCGCAGGTCCGTCTTGTGCATGAACTTGTCCATGCAAGCCGCCGCCATGAACTCATATTCGCGCTGCAGCGCCAGCGCCGCGCCGCAGACCTGCGGGTGGTCGGTGCAGTTGACGTCCCACTTTTCGACCATGCAGCGCGAGGTGTCGTTGTACATCTCGGCGTTTTTCCAGAAGGCATCCCAGTCCCACTTGACGCCGAACTGCTGCTCGAGAAATTCGATGCCCTTCTTGAGGTTCTTGACCGCGTAGGTCTGCACCTCCGGCTCGTTGACACGCTGCGGCGGCGTGATCTGGAACGAGGGCAGGTCCTTGAAGTGCCGCGTGAGGATGTTCGTCTGCGAGATCGCGCCGTCGCACGGCATCGTGCCGGTGAAGTAGCACTTGCCGACGCGCGGATAGTCGTCCACCACGGCGACGCCGCACTCGGCAGCGGGCTCGGGGCAGACGTCCGCCGGCAGACCGAGGTGCTCCATGGCGTCGATGTAGAACATACTGGCGTTCTGGTCGACCTCCGACGGCAGACCGACGGCGAACATGGCGATGTCGATCCACTTCACGGTGGGGAAGCCCATCATGATCAGGTGCGGGGTCATCTCGTCGAACATGACGGTGTTCTCGCGCAGCTTTGCCGCGCGCTTGCTGTTGGGGCGCAGGTTCTGGTCGCGCACGATGATGTCGCGCACGCCGAGGACGGAGTTGTGCAGCACGGAGAAAAACTGGTTGTGCGCATAGCGCAGCTCCTTGCCGCGCAGACCCATGGTGTGGCGGTCGACCATGTGCGACGCGGTGAGGTAGGACACCATCCAGCGGTAGCGCAGCATGGCTTTGACCATCAGGATCGGGTGGCAGCCAAGCTTTGCGGCCATGAAGCCGTAGAGATACAGCCAGCGGAAGAAATCATAAAAGGTGTCTCGGAAGCCGCGCCATTCGCGGGCGCGGAAGGCGCGGTGCTCGGCGGAATAGAAGCGGCCGAGGCCCTTGCCGGTTTTGGGGTTGTAGGCCATGTCAGTTGTCCTCCTTTTGCGCTGAGCGCAGCTGCTTCATTTCCAGGCTCTCCACAAAGGCCTGCACGCGCGTGCGCAGCTGGCCGCTCTGCCCCGCGATGTAGGGGCGGTCGATGGAGAGGATGTGGATGCCGTAATCGCGCGGCATGATTTGGTTTGCGATCACACGCTCATACGACCAGTAGGTGCAGAACTTCATCTGTTCGTAGATCGCGCCGTCGGCCTTGAAGTCGTGCACGAGCTGGGCAACGTGGTCATTGCGGTACTGGACGCGGTGCAGCGCACTCTGGCGCGGGCACTCGGTGTGCTGCAGGTACCAACGGCACACCTGCGTGAGTGCATCCTCGCCGTCCGTAAGCACGATCTCCTGACGGCCGGGGAAGCTGCCGTAGCAGTAACGGTCAGCGACCACCAGCGCGCCGCAGCTCTCGATGAGCCGGATCAGGTCCGGGTCGTCGATCTCGGAGCCGACGACGGCGACGCGCACACGGTAGTTTTTCTGCGCATCGGCCTCACGCGTCCTGATCTCGGCGAGCGTCTCGCGCAGCAGAGGCAGGATCAGCCGCTTCGGGCAGACGTAGCTCACGAGCACCAGCACGGCGTATTCATAGCCCGTGATGGGCGGGTTGTCGAGCTTGCGCGTCTCGCCGATCTCGGTGAGGATGCGGCAGACCTCGTTGTGCTCGCTGACCGCGGCGCGGATGGCGGCGTCCGAGGTGTCGACGCCGTAGTTTTCGCGCATCGGCTTGAGGATCTTGCGCGAGACCTGCTCGCAGATGTGCTCGACGCAGTCGGCGTCATCAGAATACGGGATGTCGAGATTGCAGTAGAAGAATTTGTCCTTGTCCGCACCCTGCGCGTGCATGATCTCCATGTTCTCGATGGCGCGGTTGTTGGCCTCGCACACGTCGACGCCCGCCAAGGCGTGCAGGAAGCCATAGCCGCCCTCGAGCGCGCGCTCGAGGATGGCGCGGGAAAACTCGCAGCTGTTGTTGGCCATGTAGTAGGTGGCCAGCTCCATGGACGTGGTGTGCGGCGCGCGCAGACGCACCGAGAAACAGCTGCCCAGATTCAGCAGCACCTCCGGCGCGTGAAAGCAGGTATAGCCGATCGCCAGATCCCCTTCCGCTTCGGCCTGGCGGACGAGCTCGTTGTGCGCATCGTCCAGCAGGCGCTCAAAATACATCAAATGCTTCAGTTCCTTCATTGCGGCCCTTCTTTCTTTGGATTTCTATCTTCCTTCTCCACTTGTGTCAGCCATACTGACACAAGTGGGTATACACAAATCCCGATCGCTCGGGATCTGCTGTGTATGTGGTTATTTGCCGCTGAGCGCGCGCACGAACATCTGGCTCAGGTGGCGCATCCGGCTGTCGTAATCGAGTGCGCCCGCGCTCGGCGAGCCACCGATGGACAGGCGCTGCATGATGCCGAGGATCGCGTCGTAGGAGTTGTAGTAGATCTCCCGCACGTCGACATCCGGGCTGATCGAGCCGTCGGCGAGCCCCTTGCGGATCGCCTTGGCCATCGGGCCGCCGGATGTCTCAAACGGTTCGGGGGGCTGGTTTTTGATCTCGTGGTGCCTGCCCGCGGCGTGCAGCGTCAGCTCCGCGTCGAGCGTGAAGCGCATGCCGTTCGGGTCGAGGCGATAGAGCTGAGAATAGCAGATGAGGACGTTTTCCGCGTCCTGCAGGCCGGTCGTGCCGCCGCCGGATGCCGTGTGGGACATCCGGTCGATGCGCTCGAGGATGCGGTTCCAGTAGAGCAGGGACGCGGCCAGGACCAGATCTGCCTTGGTCTCAAAGTAGCGAAAGACCGACCGCTCGGTGAGCCCGGAGCGCAGCGCGATGTCTGCGACCTTGGTCTTTTCGATCCCGTTGGCCAGAAAACAGTCCAGCGCGACCTCCGTGACCAGACGGATATTCTTTTCTCTCTGCTCCTCGTGCGGCAAGTGCGTTCGCCTCCTCTGCGTTTTGTCAGTTTCGCTGACAGATGCAGTGTACTGCGAAAAATGGAGAATGTCAACCCCTTAACAGAGCGGGCGGGAAATAAAAATTGTGCCGCTCAGCACTCTGAGCGGCACATTGCAGTGCGGCCAAAACCTCGTAGAGTTTCGCCGCCGCAGCGGCGAAAGAAAGTCCGATCATTTTCTTCGGCGACATGTGCGGCGAAGAAAATACATTTCGGCCTGCAAACGTGCGAGCTGTCCGCCAGAGGCGGACAGCTCGTGCGCTGCAGTCAGGCCGCACCCCCCTTGTCAAAAAGTATTACTTTTTGACAGTTTTACGTTATGCTTTGCTTTTGGAAAAGAGGTCCTTGCCGTCGGCCGCGGTCAGAATGCCGCAGACGATGACGATCAGCGCGCAGACGATCGTCGTCGGCGTGAGCACGCTCGTGTCGCCGAGGAACACCGCCGTGAAGAAGATCGCCCAGGCGGCATAGGTGACGTTGAGCGCCATGGACTTCGACGCGCCGATCGCGGCGATTGCGCGGTAGTAGCACAGGTAGGACAGCGTGGCAAAGAAGGCCGCGATCGCAATGACGGGCAGCAGCCAGCCGGTGCCGGAGGTGAACAGGCTCACCGTGAAGCCCCAGCCGTGCAGCAGGGGCAGCAGCACGATGCCGTAGACCAGTGCCGAGGTGGTCTGGCGGATCTGCAGGGCATACTCGTCCTTCACGTCGGGGTCCTGCATACATTTGGCGAGGATGACCGCCTCGATGCCCCAGCCGAAGGCGCACATCATCGCGCCGACGATGCCGAGCCAGAAGTCGGTGATGTTCAGCTCCGGCGAGTAGCTCAGACCGTAGACGCCCAGCAGCGTCGCCAGCAGGAAGATCCAGCGGTACCACTGCATCTTTTCCTTGAGGAAGAAATAGGCGAGGATCGCGCCGATCGCGGGAAAGACCGCGCTGGCGACCGCGCCGATGGACGCGCCCATGTAGTTGATGGCGAGCACGTAGCCCGTCATGCCGATCGGCCCGCCGATGACGGCGGCGAGCATGACGAACTTGCCGCTCTTGGTCTTGAAGGCGGCCTTATAGACATTTTTGAGGTTGCCGCGCACGCCGTTATACAGCGTCGCCCAGAGCGCGGAAAACGCGTCGTGGATGAAGGTGCTCACAAACGGCGCGAGGAAGATCGCCTGCTCGGTCGAGACAAACGGCGCCATCGACAGCGCGATGCCGAGGATGATGGTCTCCACCGCCCAGGTCGCGCCCGCTGCAATACCATAAAACATAGCTTTTGCTCCTTTCTGCGCTTGCTGCGCTCAGGCCTCGTCAAAGAGGCGGAGATTGTCCTTCAGGCGGGCATAGCGCTCCACCGCCCAGTCCTCCATGGGCTGGCCGTCATACGGCACGCGGGTCTTTGCCCAGAGCGTCCAGAGGTAGTCGACGTAGATCTTGTTGGCAAGGAAATGCTTGTATTCGTTCTGGTCGGGCTTGCTGCCGAGGTATTCGGTGAGCAGCAGCTCGTCGTTTTCCGGCGTGAACACGCCCTCGATCGACACGTCGGCGAGGTCCCAGATGCCGTCGTTCATGCCGGCATACTCCCAGTCGATGAGATAGAGCCGGTCGTCATCTGCCGAGACCACCCAGTTTTCGCACAGGGGGTCGTTGTGGCAGGGGACGTTTTGGATGTCGCAGACGCTGTCGACCTGCGCCTTGACGGCCATGACTGCCGCCTTGATCTGCGCATAGTCGCCGAACATGGGCACGCTGTTTTCCTCGATGATCTTCTCATAGCCCGCGGCCATGTCGAACACCTCGAAGGGGACGCCGGTGTCGACGCCGCTGCCGTGCAGCGTCTTGAGCAGCTGCGCCGCCTGACGGATGCGCTTGTCGCCGCGCATCGTCTCGGCCGACATGGTGACGGCGTTCGGCACGAACTGCGACACTTTTTCGCCGTCGTCACCGAAGAAGTAGAGCTTGGCGTCGATGCCGAGGCGGCAGGCGAGCTCCGTGCTCACCTTCTCGTCGGCGCGGTCGATGAGTTCCTCCGTGCCTTCGCCGGGGATGCGCACCATGATGCGGCTGCCGTCGGCAAACGACACGCAGTAGGTGCGGTTGGTGAGACCGCCCATTCTCTGCACGTCGTTGTAATCGGAGTGCCCGAGCACTTCGTCGAGCAGCGCCCGGATCCGGGCAAGATCTGCCTGCACAATTTCTTTAGCCATTGATCTTCTCCATTTCTTTATTTTTATAGTCGTACTGATACGTCTCGTTCTGATATCGGAAGGTGAAGCCGACCGCCTGCGTGCTGCCGCACGCCTTGCGCGCGTGAAAATCGGTGAGCGCCGCCTCGCCGCAGCCAAGGCGCGCCGCGAGCTGCCGGATGATCTGCGAGCGGGTGTCGTCGATGTAGCTGGCGTCAAAGCCGCGCAGCTCGTCGAGGCTGTCAAACTCGAAGATGTCCTGCGCGTCATAGCGGCGGATGCGCAGCTTCAGCTCGTCGAGATGCGCGGCGTAGACCGCCTCCCAGAGCTTGTCGCGGATCTCCGGCGTGTCATATTCCCGCTCGAGGATCTCGACGAACTTCCGGCTGAAGGGCTCGGACCAGAACACGTGCCCCATCATGTACCACGCGTTCTCGCCGCCGACGGTGACGCGGTCGATATAGCCGTCGTCCCCCTCATAGACGCACCACTCGGACGTGGGGCCGTCGGCATAGAGCGCGGCATAATAGGCATCGTCCACGCAGGACTCGAAGGGATTGCGCGAGAAGTAGTTGTCCGACGAGCAGATGTAGGAGTTGCCGAGCAGGTGGCGCGCGGCATAGATGCTCGAGTGGTTGTTGCGGCAGGTGTATTCGGGGTTATCGACGATGGTGACGCCGAATTTCTCCCGCAGGTATGCAAAGCGCTCCTTCATATATCCGCCCACGAGCACGACGCTGTCGATGCCGGCGTCCTTGATCTGGCGGATCTGCCGCTCGATGAGCACCTCGCCGCGCACGGTCAGCAGGCTCTTGTGCGTCTCATACGACAGCGGCGCGAAGCGGCTGGATGTGCCGGCGGCCATAATGACCGCATTGTCTACTTTGTACAAGTTGTTCCCTCCGTTCAGCGCTCGGCAGTCAGCACGGCTTTGTTCGCAACCGAATGCCAGGCGTTTTTGTTCCAGATGTCGCCGCCCACGGTGTACCAGTCACCGGCAATAAACTGCGTGCCGCAGTTGACGTTGACGTCCCATTCGAACGAGTAGAGCAGCAGCTGCTCCTGCTTCGGCTTCGAGACCTCGTCGATGCGCCGCCCCGAAAACGGGTTGACGGGATCTGCGACCACGTCCTTCACCGCCAGCAGCGGGACATCGGCGGAGAGCATGAACTCGTCCGACGTCGTAAAGCCCTTACTGTTGAAGTCCTTGACCATGAGCAGCGAGGCGAAGCTCTCGGCATCCATGCCGTCGTCCGCGAGCAGCTCGGGAAACTGTCCCATCGTGCCGCCGTGGTCGGACATGACGATGATGCGCGTGTTATCGTAAACGCCGTTTTCGCGCAGATAGTCAAACCATTTGCCGAGCTGGAGCAGCGCGGCGACGTTGCACTGATAGTACGCATAGTCATTGCGCTGCTGCACGGTCATCGTTCTGCCGTTCACCGTGAAGCGGTCGGCGTGCTCGCGCTCATACTGCGTGTTGTCGACCTCCGGCGCCGGGACGTATTCCGGCTCCTGCAGCAGCACCGGATCGTGGGTCGTGTCGTTGGTCAGGACCATGTAGGTGTTTGTGTCGTCCTTGCTGATCCGGGTGATGTTCGGGAGATTTGCGAGGACGTTGTAGGAATTCATGAATCCTGCGCTGATGCCGCTCGCTGTGAGTGCGCCGTCGGTCGATTGACCGGCATAGCCGTCGTCGGACACGAAGTTGCCCTGATTGTAGGTGCCGTAGTCGTAGAGATTTGCCTGAATGCACAGCGGCGCCGCCTTCATGAGCGCGTAGCAGAAGAAGTTGCGCTTGTTGCTGCGGATGGCCTGCTCCTGCAGCTTCGGGTCGGAGAAGTAGCCGCGGACGTTGAAGCGCCGGATGTCCGGGTAGTCCTGAAAGATTGAGAGATCCGGCACCCAGCCGTAACCGGCGTAAACAGGCTCGAGCACGGTGACGTCAAAGCCGTTTTGATCGAACATGACCGGCAGCACCTTGAGCGCCTCGTTCTGCTTATCGACAAGCAGCTCCTGATCGCGCGCGTTCAGCTCGGCCGGCGTGTATTCATAGCCGCCGAACAGGGACGGCGTGCTGATGTTCGTCTTGATGCCGAGCGAGGCGGTGTTGCTGTAGTAGGTGAAGCCGTCAAACTGCGCCTCCAGCTCCGGCTTTTCGTTGAAGATATACGGAATGTACGGCCCCATGGCGCGGTCGAGCATGAGCACGATCACGTTTTTGCCCGTCTTGCTCAGGGAGAAGGACGGGGTCCCGCCGTCGGACTGTGCGCCGGCCTTGATCTCGTTGATCGAGCGGCAGATGCCCACGGTGTTCACCACAGACATGCACACGACGGCGATGATGCCCACGGTGAGGATGCCGGGGATGCGCTGCCGCCACCTGGACGCAGCGAAGGTGAACACGGCGAAAACGGCCAGCACGACGGCGAGGTTCACGATCATCTGCCCCGTTGTAAACTGCAGCCCGTTGTCAAACACGAGCCCCGCCGAGAGATTGCCGAGGCTGCGCCCGAAGAACATATAGTCCACCAGCGCGATGCCGCACAGCGCCCAGACGCACCGATCCAGAAGGGCCTTCACCGAGGGCTTGGCAAGACTGTAAAAAATGCCGAACCAGATGACGAACGTGCCCACAGCAAAGCAGAGGGCGCTGACGATGTACCACGCCGGGTGCAGGAAGCTGGTCATGTTCACAAACTCCTGCGGCGAGGCGTGGATGACCGCCGAGGGGATGAGCAGCCCCGTGAGCACGGCGAGGAAGACGCTGCCGGAGACGAAGAGCTTCTTGCTCGGCTGCGCGCCGCGCAGCTTTTCCGGCAGCCGGACCTTGCCCTTGCACAGCACGGCCAGCAGCGGGAGCTGCAGCACGAGGGCCGCCGCGATGAAAAACACCAGACGGCGCGGCGTCGGCTGCCCGTAGAAAAACAGACCGTACACGGCGGCGGCAATGCCCGCGAGCGAGAAGAGCACGCCGAGGATGATGTGCGCGTGCCTGAGCTTATAGAAGATCGTCTTGAGCAGCGAGAAGAGGTTGTTGAGCGTCCAGTAGAACACGAGCCCTGCCGGAGACGTGTAGAGAAACACGAGGAAAAACAGCGCCATGGTATACAGCTGCACCTTTGTTTTCGGCAGGCTGCCCTTGGTGAAGATGACGCAGGAGACGAGGTTGATCGCCGTCATGAGAAACGGCAGGACGTTGACCGTCACGCCCGCCACGGTGAGCAGGCCGTCGGGCGCGCCGAGGTCGCGGATGGGCCCGAAGGACACGCCGTGCAGCAGCTCCAGATTCGAGAGGAAGGCGTAGGCCGCGATGAAAAACGGGATCTCCAGAAACAGCGACGTCGCGCCCTTGAGCACATAGGTCGGCTTGTAGTTGTTCTGCCGGTAGTAGGTCTGCAGCATCATCATGCGCTCGTCGCCGCGGAAGGTCTTTTTGATGTGCGCCACGCCCTTGTGCAGGCGCAGCTCCGTCTCGCGCTCCTCCTCCTGCATGGCGTCGGCGCGCCGGTAGAGCGGCAGCACGAGGAAGTTCATCGCAAGGCTCAGCGCAATGATGGCAAGGCCGGGGTCGCCGACGACCCGGTTGGCCATGACGAACACCACCTCAAACAGCAGCTGAAGCGGCTTGATGAGCAGCGTGCCCAGAATGTCCCAGAATGACATGTTATTGTTCTCCTATCTCGGTGTCGGAGGCCGTCTTTGCGGACAGCTCCGTGAGCTTGCGCTCCAGGTAATCGGCCGTGTTGCGCGCGCCCTGCCCGATGTGCTCCCAGGTCTGCGCCCGCGCCTCGTCGCGCCCCGCCTGATAGCGGGGGTCGCGCAGGCAGGCGTCGATGAGCTCGCGCAGGCGCGGCATATTCTCCTCGGTCAGCTTCTGGCCGATGCGCGGCAGCACGTCGAACGTCCAGTAGGGCGTGTCGAGCCACCACGCGTCATAGGGCGCGTCGTCGAAGTCCGTGTCGGTGTAGATGACGGGCTTGTCGTACACGAGCGAGAAATCGAAGATCACGCCCGAGAAGTCGGAAATGAGGATGTCCGAGCGGCGCAGCACGTCGTAGTTGTCCGCGTCGCGGTTCCACTCGAGCTGCGGCGAGTCGGGATAGGCGCGCATGAGCTTCGCCATCATGTCCTGCTCGGAGCGGAACGACTGCGGGTGCGGGCGGATGATGATGTGGTACCCCGTCGCAAGCAGGGTGTCGATGATCCGGCCGCCGTATTTTTTGAGGATGGCGCTCTCGCCCCAGGACGGCGCGAGCAGCACCGTGCGCTCGTGCTCCGGCAGCGGCGGGTCTGCGTGCAGCCGCGCGAGCATATCATCCATGTACGGGATGCCAACCTTGACGATCTCCTTGGCGGGCAGCGCGCGCAGCTTTTCGAGCGCGCGCACCTGCTCGACCTGATACTGACCCGAGAGCAGAATGGCGTCATAGTAGTCGATGCCGAACATCCGGTAGCCGCTGATGTCGCTGGCCGCGTGCGGCAGGTGGACGTAATAGTCGACCTGCTTCGAGCGCTTCCACTGGTAGACATCCAGCCCCGGCGTCGTGGCCAGCACGACGGAGGCGTTGAGGAAATTGAGCTTGGCGAAGGCCTTGTTGCCCTCCTCAATGAACTGCGCATGGATGTGCGGGAAGTCGTTTTCGAGTGCGGGGTCGTCCGGCGAGGCGGTCATGTAGACCGTGTCGATGCCCTTTTTGTCGAGCTCGCGGCACACGGGGCGAAACACGCTCCAATACCGCTTGTCATCCGAAAAAATGACCAGCGGGATCTTCTTTGCGCCGGTGTCGACCTTTTTGCCGCCGCTGAGCAGAAAACGCAGCTTCAAAAGCCACGACTTGAGCATATACGTGACGGCGCCGATGATCCCGATGAGGATCGCAAAGAGCATGCTGCCCGTGCCGGGGTCAATGTAAAATCTCATCCTGGGTCTGTTCTCCTTCGATTGTTTCTGTTGCGTTCAGAATTCAGGCTGCATCCCTGAGCAGCCGCAGCGCGCACAGCGTGCACAGCGCCGACGCCGCCAGATAGGCCGCGGCCTGAGGCGCGGCGGATACCGCACCGCTGCCCGTGAGGTTGATGAGCGCGTGGGCGAGCAGCGGCAGCGCGATGCTGCCGGTTCTTGCGCGCACCGCCGTCAGCAGCAGCCCCGCGCCGAAGGCGCACAGCGCCTGCACCGCGGCGGCGGAAACGCTCCCGCCAATGGCACTGCCCAGATGCAAAAGCGCAAAGAGCGCCGCCGATGCCGCGGCCGCCCTGGCCGCACCGAGCTTTTCGCCCCAGACGGCCGGCAGCACGCCGCGAAACAGCACCTCCTCGCCGAACACGGCAAAGAGCAGATACACCGCCTCCGCGATCCCCGGCCACGCGCCGCCGAAGGCGGCGTTGAGCGCGGCGAACAGCAGCACCGACAGCGACAGCAGCGCATCGCGCGCCGTCAGTCCCTTGCCGCGGCACAGGCCGTAGCTGCGCAGCCGGCCGCGCGTGTGCAGGCCTCGCACCAGCACCGCCCAATACACCGCCAGCAGCGCCGGCGTGAGCAGCGGCGCCGCGGCCGGCATGAGCGCGCGGGGCACGGCGAACAGCAGCCCGTATAAAAGCAACCAGAGCCAGAACATACGCGCCGCCCTTTCTCACAATGCAGTCAACGGGAAAATTATATGCCAATTTAATCCCATATGCAAATAGTTTTTCCCTGCATTTGACCGGAACCGACATTCTGCGCGCCGGGCGCCCGCAGCGCGGGCTGCGGCGTGCGGCAAACAAACAGGCGGAGCGCCGGATGTTTGTTAACAAACGTTTGTTACACATATTGACATGATTCGGACAAAGTCCTATAATAAACGTGCGCTAACGTTCCGCGCTTGTGCAAAATGTCGAATTTTCAAAGACGGCGCGAGAACCGTGCAATGAAGGAGGGAATGCGCGAATGAGAGATCTGAAGCATCTGATCTATTTTGAGAACCTGCTGCAGCAGGCAAACAACGACCTGGTTCAGGCCGCCTGCAGGGATGGGCGGCTGGCGCTGGCATGGAACTGTTCGTACATACCGGAGGTTTTGCTGGATACGGACAAGTGCTTTGGCGTGCGTCTGCGCGCGCCGAACTGCACCAACCCCGACATGGCCACCTATTACATGACCAACCGCTCGTGTCCGTACTCCAAGAGTATCCTCGAGCGCGCGTTCGAGGGCGGCTACAACTTTATCTCCGCGCTCATCGGGCAGGAGTGCTGCACGACGATGAACCGCATGGAGCAGTATTTTGAATACTGCGAGCTGATCCCGAACGAGAAATTTTTCTGCACATATCTCGACATGCCGCTGCGCAAGACCGAGTGGCACGCGGGCTACTACCGCCGCCAGATCGAACAGAAGATCCTCCAGCCGCTCGAAAAGGTCTACGGCGTGGACTTCTCGGAGGCAAATCTGCGCAAGGCTGTTGAGCAGTTCAACGAAGTCTGCCGCATCATGACGGAGATCAACGCCATGCGCGAGGCGGAAAACCCCGTCATCACGGGCTATGAATTCCACGTCATCCAGCTGTGCACGCAGACGTGCCCGAAGGATCTCATCCTGCCCTACCTGCGCGAGACGCTGCAGGAGCTGCGCACGCGCGAGCCTGACCCGAAACCGGGCTACCGGGCGCGTGTGCTCATCGCGGGCAGCGAGATCGACGACCCGGAGTTTACGAAAATGTGCGAGATGGCCGGCGGTCTCGTCGTGGCCGACCGCTACTGCTTCGGCTCGATGCCCGGCCGCGAGGAGATCCCGCTCGAGGAGGGCAAGGACGTTTTGCAGTCCATCGCCGATTACTATATGTGGCGCAACCAGTGCCCGCGCGCCATGGGATCCGAGAACATCATCGCGCGCAAGCGCTACATCTTCGATCTCGCGGAGAAATACCACGCCGACGGCATCATCGTCGAGAACATGAAGTTCTGCGAATACTGGGGCTACGAGCGCGCGCAGGACGGCATGTGGTTCTACGAGGGCTACGAGCTGCCGCGCAGCATTCCGGTGTGCCAGATCGAGAAGGATTACACGAGCGCCGCCTCCGGTCAGCTGCGTACCCGGTTCCAGGCGTTCATCGAGTCGCTGGAGATCAAAAAGATCCAGGCGCAGCAGTAAGGGAGGGGCTCAACTATGTGGAAACGCAAACGCACGCTCAAAGAAGAATACGGCACGCTCGGCCACTTCCTGCGGGGTGACAACGACTGCCACTATCTCGGCGACCTGTACATCGAGGGCACGAACTTCTACCGCCACCGCGAATGGCGCGGCGTGCGGGACACGGCCTATGCCTTCGCCCGCTGGCTGCAGACGTGGGTCAAGATGGCCGGGCTCATCGGCCGCGACCCGGTGCGCATGGTGCGCGCCTTCTGGAAATACCGCTGGCTGAGCGCCTACCTCGCCACGCCCATGATGGTCGACAAATGGATCGAGGGCGACCGCGGCATGGTTCTGCGCGCCGACCTGACGGCCATCGACTGCATGGTGTCCGACTCCATCACGACGCTCTGGCGCGAGATCCGCGCCGACCGCCGCTTCGGCGAGACGAAGTGGACCGAGCGCACGATCGCCTTTGACTACACGCTGCCCAAGCACATCATCTACGGCTTCCCCGGCTACTTCGGCATCAACATCCAGCAGCACGCGGCGTTCATGGTGCCGATCCTGAACAAGAACCTCGGCTCGTACTATGTCGATCAGGCCGTCAGCTGCGGCATCCCGGGCGACATGTGCACGCTGCCGCTCGTGGAGACCGGCGTCGCCGTCGAGGGCGAGTATCCCGACATCGGCAACTGCTGGCTCACGACCAACAACCCCTGCGACGCGAACATGATGGACAACGTCGCCATGTACCGCGCGCTCTCGGGCGACGGCAAAAAGGCCGTGCATCCGTTCACGACCCCGCTCATGTACGACGACCCGACCTGCAAGGAGCTCGGCGTGCACGAGGTGTACGAGGCCATCCACTTCCTCGAGGATCAGTTCCACCAGCCGTTCAACTGGGACACGTTCATCCAGCACATTGAAAACACCAACCAGTTCAACCGCGAGGAGACCGAGCGCTGGGACATCTACGCCAAGACGAACAACGGCGCGCTCAACCCCGTCTGTCAGGGTCTGTTCCGCATCTACTTCTATCAGCAGGGCGGCAACGAGTACTTCCTCAAGGCCTCGCGCAAGATCACGCGCATCTTTGACAAATGTGTGCGCAAGAACATCGACACCTTCCCGCACACGCGCCACCGCGCCATTGCCTGGAGCTGCGGCTCGACGTACTACGCGCACGGCGTGCAGTGGCTGTATAACTGCTGGGGCATCCTGTGCCTGATCAACATGGACTCGCTCACTGGCCACAACATTGTCGACACCGAGGACCGCGACATCATGATGAGCGACGTGGCCGACTGGCACGCCCGCACCCCGATGCGCACGCACACCGTCGGCGGCAACCGCCACATCATGCAGATGTGGGAGACGGCGGAGAAGTTCAACTGCGACATGATCCTCATGTACGACGACATCGGCTGCAAGGGCATGGCCGGCGCACAAGGTTTGATCGAGGAGGAGATCCGCAAGCACAATGACCGCTTCCACGTCGTGTGGATGCCGCACTCGCTGATGGATCACCGCATTGTCTCGACGCGGGAGGCGCGCAGCGCCGTCAACGAATACATGACCAGCGTCCTGCACGAGGAGCCGGTCGATCCGTCGCTGGTCGATTTTGACGACAGCATGGGCTGGTAAAGGAGGAGAGCCACTATGAAATGCAGATTTGCAAAGTTCCTGTTCAAGGCCTTCGGCATCACCGGCGGCGCGCTGGCCGTGCTGTTCGTGATCTACTACTATAACCTCGACATGAAGCTCATGCGCTCGGTCGTCGTGCCGTTTCTGAACAAGCACTACGACAGCGTCAAGCGCGAGCACCAGATCTGACAGGGGAGGAGCAAACGATGGCAGTCAATCAAAACGTCAATCCCCGGCCGCTGACCGCCGAGGAAAAGGAAAAACGCGCCCGCGGCATCTATGACAGCTTTGCGACCTACGTGGTCTTCTGCGGGCACTGCCGCTACGTGCGCAAGACGAATATGTACATCATGCGCGCCGAGGCCTTCATCGACGAGCTCAAGGCCCGCGGCGAGGTCTGTCCCCACTGCGGAAAACAGGAGTGGACGCTCGGCTACCCGATGGGCACGACGACCGGCTTCGTCAAGTTCTGACACGCATCCGGACAGGCTCCCGCCATTGTGCGGGAGCCTGTTTTGCGCTGCGGCGCGGAGAAAAATGCCCCGCAGCGGCGCAAAAACAAAAATATGGTTCCCAAGACGCACCGGGTATGTTATAGTGATGACAATCTCGCGCAAAAAAGAAGGAGGAGACACAATGGCACAACTCAGACCGAAGATCGTGAAGCTGGCAAAAATCATTGGGGGCGTTACCGGCATCACGACCAAGATCGACGAAAACGCGCCCGAATATTACTGCATGGCGGGCATCCTCTCGGATGACGAGGCGGACATCGCCATTGCCGCCGGTCTGCGCAAGGAGCGCACCGCGGGCTATCTCGCCAAGAAGGTCGGCAAGACCGTGGAGGAGGTGCAGCCGCTGCTCGACAACCTCGTCTACTACGGCATCTTCCGCCGCTCGATGGACAAGGCGCTCGGCGAGGACGTGTATTATATGCAGATCTTCGCGCCCGGCATCCTCGAGATGATGGTCAACCAGAAGGAGCTGCTGGAAACGCATCCGGAGGTCGGCCGCGCGTTCGATGAGTACACCCGCAACCTCGCCGCGAGCATGGGCGCCATGATCCCCGACGGCTACGGTCTCATGCGCGTCATCCCGGTCGAGAGCGCGCTCGAGGGCATCGAGGGCGTGAGCGACTATGAGCGCATCTCGCACTATCTGGATAAGTATGACCGCTTTTCCGTGTCCCCGTGCTCGTGCCGCGCGTCGCGCTCGAGCCTTGGCGACGGCTGCGGCCACCTCGAGGAGGATATGTGCGTGCAGATGGGCAGAGGCGCCGAGCACTACATCCGCACCGGCCGCGCCAGGGAGATCACGCGCGAGCAGGCGCTGGAGATCATTCAGCGCGCGGAGGAAAACGGTCTCATGCACGACATGGTCAACATCGAGGAGCCGGGCGAGAGCGCGGCCATCTGCAACTGCTGCGCCTGCGCCTGCTTCGGTCTGCGCGTGGGTCTGATGTTCGGCGCGCGCGATGCGATCCGCTCCAACTACGTCGCCGAGGTGGACGAAGCCAAGTGCGTCGCCTGCGGTCAGTGCGTGGAGACCTGCCCCGGCAACGCGCTCAAGCTCGGTCAGAAGCTGTGCTCGACTGAGGATCTGACACCGCAGCCGGATTACGTCAAGCTCTCCGAGACCATCCACCCCAAGCGCTCGTGGAACCCCGACTACCGCGAGGATCACGAGGACGTCATGCCCACCGGCACCGCGCCGTGCAAGACCGCCTGCCCCGCGCACGTGCCCGTGCAGGGCTATCTGAAGCTCGCCGCGCAGGGACGCTACACCGACGCGCTCGAGCTCATCAAGAAGGAGAACCCGTTCCCGGCCGTCTGCGGCCGCATCTGCAACAAGCGCTGCGAGACCGAGTGCACCCGCGGCGCGGTCGACGAGGCCGTCGCCATCGACGAGGTCAAGCGCTTCATCGCCGACCATGACCTGCACGAGGCCACGCGCTTTGTGCCGAAGCTGTGCAACCAGATCGGCCGCCCGTACACGGAGAAGATCGCCGTCATCGGCGCAGGCCCCGCGGGCATGAGCTGTGCCTACTACCTTGCCAACAAGGGCTACCCCGTGACCGTGTTCGACCGCAACCCCGTTCCCGGCGGTATGCTCACGCTCGGCATCCCGAACTTCCGCCTTGAAAAGGACGTGCTCAACGCCGAGATCGACATCCTGCGTGAGATGGGCGTCGAATTCCGCTGCGGCGTCGAGGTCGGCAAGGACGTCACCATCGAGCAGCTGCGCGAGCAGGGCTACAAGGGCTTCTATGTCGCCATCGGCGCGCAGAAGTCGGCCAGGCTCGGCGTTGCGGGCGAGGAGCTCACGGGCGTCTACGGCGGCGTGGACTTCCTGCGCGCCGTGAACCTCGACGAGCAGCCGGCCATCGGCAAGCGCTGTGCCGTCATCGGCGGCGGCAACGTGGCCATGGACGTCTGCCGCAGCGCGGTGCGCCTCGGCGCGGACGAGACCTACGTCCTCTACCGCCGCAGCGAGGCCGAGCTGCCCGCCGACCCCGAGGAGGTCAGAGAGGCGATGGAAGAGGGCGTGCAGTTCCGCTTCCTGACCGCTCCGGTCGAGATCCTCGGCGCGGACGGCAAGGTCACCGGCATCCGGGTCGAGCGCATGGCGCTCGGCGAGCCGGACGAGAAGGGCCGCCGCAAGCCCGTCGGCACGGGCGAATTCGAGACGATCGCGCTCGACTCCGTCATCGGTGCCATCGGCCAGACGGTCGACTGGGGCACGCTCGATACCGGCGCGCTCACGACGACGAAAAAGGGCACGGCCGAGGCCGACGCCCTCACGTATCAGACCGCGCAGCCGGACATCTTCGTCGGCGGCGACTGCTACACCGGCCCGAAGTTTGCCATCGACGCCATCGCCGCCGGCAAGGAGGCCGCCATCAGCCTGCACCGCTTCGTGCACCCCGGTCAGACGCTCACCGCCGGACGCGACCGCCGCGTGTACCGCGCGCTCGACAAGGAGCACGTGCTCCTCGAGACGGCGGGCTTTGATAAGGATCACCGCCAGATGCCGGGCTACAACGCGGCCAAGGCCAAGACCTTCTCCGATGCGCGCGTCACGTTCACGGAGGAGCAGGTCAAAAAGGAGTGCGCCCGCTGCCTCGGTTGCGGCGCGACGAAGGTCGACAGCTACCTGTGCATCGGCTGCGGTCTGTGCACCACAAAGTGCAAGTTCGACGCCATCCACCTCAAGAAGGTGCGCGACTGGCACGCGGGCTCGTATGAGACCATGCCGATCAAGGTCGCCGAGGGTGTCGTCAAGCGCGCCGGCAGCATCGTCAAGAAGGCGGTTCGCAAGTAATGCACGAGCTGGCACTGTGCGACGCGCTGCTCAAAATGGTGCGCGACATCTCCCGCGAGGAGGCGCTCGACGGCGTGCGCAGCATCACGGTGCGCGTCGGGACGCTCTCGGGCGTCATCCCGCATTTTCTCACCGACTGCTGGGTCGCCGTGACCGATGGCACGGAGTATGACGGCGTGCCGCTGCGCGTCGAGACCGAGGCGGGGCGCGCCCGCTGTCTCGACTGCGGCGCGGAGTTTGAGGCCGACGTCAACGACCTCACCTGCCCCGGCTGCGGCGGGAAAAAGCTCATGCCGCTCACCGGCCGCGACATGACGCTGCAGGAGATCGAGGCGGTTTAGCCCCGCAAGACCAAAGCAAAACGCCCCGAAAGCCGTTGGCTTTCGGGGCGTTGAAACTCTCAAAGCGGAATGCCCCCGAAAACGAATCGTTTTCGGGGGCATTTTTATACGCAGATCAGAAGTCGGCGTTTCCGACCGTGCGCGGATGCAGCTCCACGTCGCGGATGTTGCTCACGCCGGTCAGGTACATGACCATGCGCTCAAAGCCGAGACCGAAGCCCGCGTGACGGCAGCTGCCGTAGCGGCGCAGGTCGAGATACCACCAGTAATCCTCCTCGCGCAGGCCGAGCTCCTGCATGCGCTTGGTGAGCAGGTCGAGCCGCTCCTCACGCTGGCTGCCGCCGATGATCTCGCCGATGCCCGGCACGAGGCAGTCCGCCGCAGCGACGGTCTTGCCGTCGTCGTTCATGCGCATATAAAACGCCTTGATGTCCTTCGGGTAATCCGTGACGAACACGGGCTTGTTGAACACCTGCTCGGTCAGGTAGCGCTCGTGCTCGGTCTGCAGGTCGATGCCCCACGAGACGGGGTAGTCGAACTTGTGGCCGGACTCCTGCAGCAGCTTCACGGCGTCGGTATAGGTGATGCGGCCGAAGTCGTTGTCCACGACGTTGTGCAGACGCTCAAGCAGGCCCTTATCCACGAAGGAGTTGAAAAACTCCAGCTCCTGCGGGCACTTTTCGAGCACGGTGTTGATGATGAACTTCACCATCGCCTCCATGCACGCGAGGTCGTCGTCGAGGTCGGCAAACGCCATCTCCGGCTCGATCATCCAGAACTCGGCGGCGTGGCGCTGGGTGTTGGAGTTCTCGGCGCGGAACGTCGGGCCGAAGGTGTACACGTCGCCGAAGGCGAGCGCGAAGTTTTCGGCGTTGAGCTGGCCGGACACGGTCAGGTTCGTGCTCTTGCCGAAGAAATCCTTGCTGAAATCGACCTTGCCGTCGTCCGTGCGCGGCAGGTTGTCGAGGTCGAGCGTCGTGACGCGGAACATCTCGCCCGCGCCCTCGCAGTCGGAGCCCGTGATGATCGGGGTCTGCACATAGACGAAGCCGCGCTCCTGGAAGAACGTGTGCACCGCCTGCGCCGCCACGCTGCGCACGCGGAACGTCGCGCTGAAGAGATTCGTGCGCGGTCTCAGATGCTGGATCGTGCGCAGGAACTCCACACTGTGGCGCTTTTTCTGCAGCGGATAATCCGGCGCGGACGCGCCCTCGAGCGTGATGCTGTCGGCCTTGAGCTCAAACGGCTGCTTGGCGTCCGGCGTGAGCACGAGCTCGCCGTGCACGATGAACGCCGCGCCGACGTTCTGGCGGGCGATGTCGTCGTAATTTTCGAGCTTGCCGCGCTCGAGCACGACCTGCAGGCTCTTGAAGCAGCTGCCGTCGTTGAGCTCGATAAAGCCGAAATTCTTCATGTCGCGGATCGTGCGCGCCCAGCCGCAGACGGTCAGGGTCTGGCCGCCGAAGGCCTCCGGCGACGCGTAGATGCCGGCGATGTGCTGTCTTTTCATATCTTCCGCCTCGTTTTCGATGGATTTTATATAGGTAACTCTTTTATTATACGCATTTGCGGCGGTTTTTTCAACCGCTTTTGCACGCGTCAGGCAATGATGTGGATGGCCGCGTGGTTGTTGCTGAGCCGGACGTCCGTCGTCACGCCGCCGGCCTCACCGTCGCGCGTCCACGCCACGGGCTCCTCGAACGTGAAGCGCAGATTCTTCGACTGCACGAGGATGACGTTCTCGTTGTCGTAATACTGGTTGAGCACGCCCGTGATGATGCGGCTCAGGTCGCCGAACTGCTTCGGACGGCGGATGAGCAGCGTCTCAAACAGACCGTCGCCCAGACTCACGAGGTCCTTGCGCAGACGTACCATGCCGGCCACGGAGGTCGAGTTCGACACGCCGCCGAAGATGAAGTCCCCGTCGACCGTGCCGCCGTCATACTCCACGTGCGCGCAGTAGTGGTCGATGCTGTTGAGGCGGCTCATCGCCTCGAGCACGTAGGCCAGATGACCGAGCGCCTGCTTTTCGTTTTGCGGCGTCTCATAGCTCACCGCTGTGAACGCGCCGAAGGCCGCCACGTAGGTGAAAAAGCTCCTGTCGCCGAAGCTGCCGACGTCGAACGCCGTCGGCGTACCGGTCACGATGCGCAGCGCGGCGTCGGTCGCGTTTTTCGGCAGGCCGAGCGTCGAGGCCACGTCGTTGGTCGTGCCCATCGGGATGTAGCCGAGCGGGGGCGGATTCGGCACCTGCATCAGACCGGACACGACCTCGCTGAGCGTGCCGTCGCCGCCGATACAGGCCACGGTGTCATACTCCGCCGCGTGCTGCGCCGCCATCAGCGTCGCGTCGCCGCGTCCCTGCGTGAAGTACACCGTCGTCAGATAGCCGCCGCTGTCGAGAATGTTCATCACTTCGCCAAAGCCGTTTTTGTAGCCGCTGCGTCCGGCCATGGGGTTGATGATCAGCATCATGCGTTTTTTCATAGTCAGCCTCCTGTCGGGATAGCAAAAAAGGGCATGGCGTACTGCCATGCCCCCGAGATTCTGTGATCAGCCAAGCTCGTTCATTTTCTGAGCCATTGCAGACTTCTTGTGCGCTGCGTTGTTCTTGTGGATCAGACCCTTGCCGGCCGCGCGGTCAACAGCCTGGACAGCAACTTTATAGGTACTGACGGCTGCGTCACGGTTGCCTTCGGCAACAGCCGCATCAAACTTCTTCAGGTTGGTCTTCAGGGCGGATTTCTCAGCCTTGTTTTTCATGTTCTGCAGCTTGGACTTCTCGTCTCTCTTCATTGCGGACTTGATGTTCGGCATTTCTCAATCGCCACCTCCTCCTATAAAATTCAGTCATGGATATGACCGTGCAATGTTCTGCAAGTGTTGATGATATCATCAAACCTTTCAAATTGCAAGTCTTTTTTTCAATTTTCATTATAATTGTATCCATTTGTGGCAACGCTTGCTGTGTGCCACAAGATGTGGCGTCAGAAAGGAGCAAATCATGCCGATTTTTCCCCGTACTGACCTCGCCGTCGAGGCCGAAGCCCTCCGCAGCGCCGCCGCCGCGGCGCAGCTGCCCGGCGTGCGCGCCGAGCAGACACAGCGCCGCGGCTTTGCCATAACGCAGGTGGAGGTGCTCGATTCCGCCGGTTCCGAGGCGTTATGTAAACCGATCGGGCGGTACGACACGCTCGACCTCACCCCGTTGCTGCGCCGCGCGGACGATGCCTTTGAAAACGCCGCGCAGACGCTCTCCGAGCTTCTGCGCGCTGCCCTGCCGCTGATGCCGGAGGCGTCCGTGCTCGTCGTCGGGCTCGGCAACCGGGCGATCACGCCCGATGCTGTCGGACCGGACGCCATGCAGAGCGTGCTCGTCACGCGCCACCTGCGCGCGCAGCTGCCCGAGCAGTTCGGACGCTTTCGCTCCGTGGCGGCGCTGACCCCCGGCGTGCTCGGCACAACGGGCGTGGAATCGGCCGAGCTCGTCCGCGCCATGACCGACCGCCTGCGCCCGGATGCCGCCATTGTGGTCGATGCGCTCGCCTGCGCCGAGCCGGAGCGCCTCGGCTGCACCGTCCAGCTCACCGACACCGGCATCACGCCCGGCAGCGGCGTCGGCAACGACCGCGCCGGACTTGACCGCACAACGCTCGGCGTACCGGTCGCGGCCATCGGACTGCCGACGGTCATCGACGCGGGCAGCCTCACAGACGACCCGCGCGCCGAGCGGATGTTCGTCACGCCGCGCGACATCGACGCAGTCGTGCGCGACGCCGCCAAACTCATCGGCTACGGCATCGACCTCGCGCTGCACGACGGTCTGACCGTGGCGGATCTCGACCTCCTGCTGTCGTGAGCCGTGTTTCACGTGAAACATTTCCCGCCGCGCTCGACATTGTTTCACGTGAAACATCACAAAAATTCGCCCCGACGCCCCCAAGCGGTTGAAAACGACGCCGCGCGCTGGTATAATAGCTGCAAACACAATTTAGGGAGGCAAATCATGGGCAAAATCATTGCCGTCGCCAACCAGAAAGGCGGAGTCGGCAAGACGACGACGTGCGTGAATCTGACCTGCGCGCTCAAAAAGCGCGGGCGGCGCGTGCTCCTCATCGACTGCGACCCGCAGGGCAACAGCACCTCCGGCATGGGCGTGGACAAGACCGTGACGCCCAATTGCTATGATCTGCTGATGAACGGCGCGGCCGCTTCCGACTGTATCCGCAGCACGAAATACGGCGACGTGCTGCCGGCAAATATGAATCTCTCCGGCTGCTCGGTCGAGCTCGTTGGCTCTGCGCAGCGGGAATACATCATGAAAAACGCGCTTGCGCCGGTGCAGGCGGACTATGACTTCATCCTCATCGACTGTCCGCCATCGCTCGAGCTGCTGACGATCAATGCGCTCGTCGCGGCCGACAGCGTGCTCATCCCGGTGCAGTGCGAGTATTATGCGCTCGAGGGCATCGCCGATCTCATGCGCAGCATCAAAATGTGCAACAAGCGCCTCAATCCGGAGCTGAGCGTACAGGGCATCGTCATGACCATGTATGACGGGCGCACGAAGCTGTCCGATCAGGTCGTGAACGAGGTGCGCAAATTCTTCGGCAAAAAGGTCTACAAGACCATGATCCCGCGCAATGTGCGCCTGTCCGAGGCGCCGAGCCACCGCAAACCCGCCATCGCCTACGACAAGGAGTCCAAGGGCGCGCGGGCGTATCTGCATCTGGCGGGGGAGCTCATCAAGCGCGAGGAAAAAGCGGCGAAGGCGGCGCAGGAAGCTGCGGCAGCGGCCGCAAAGGAGGCGGAACATGGGTAAAGACGGGAAAAAAGGTCTCGGCATGGGACTCGGGGCGCTGTTCGGGGAGGAATATCCGACCGCGCAGCCCGAGCGCGAGGAGACAGCGCCGGATCTGCTGCCGATCGAGAAGATCGAGCCGCGCGCCGACCAGCCGCGCAAGCGCTTTGATCCCGAGGCGCTGGAGATGCTCGCCGAGTCCATCCGTACCTACGGGCTCATCCAGCCGATCACGGTGCGGCCGCTCGACAGCGGCTTTTATCAGATCATCGCGGGCGAGCGCCGCTGGCGCGCCAGCCGCATGGCCGGACTGAGGGAGGTGCCGGTGCGCATCCTCACGGCGGACGAGCAGCGCGCCATGGAGATGGCGCTGGTCGAAAACCTGCAGCGCGAGGACTTAAACCCCATCGAGGAGGCAAAGGGCTACCGCGCCCTGCAGGACGTGTACGGCATGACGCAGGACGATGTGGCGCAGAGCGTGGGCAAGTCGCGCCCCGCCGTCGCCAATGCGACGCGGCTGCTGTCGCTGTCGGAGCAGGTCCTGAAGCTCGTCGAGGACGGGACGCTCTCGGCCGGTCACGCACGCGCGCTGCTGCCGCTCAGCGATGCGCAGGTGCAGCTCGCCGCGGCGAAAACCGTCATCGAAAAGGGGCTCTCGGTGCGCCGCGCCGAGGCGCTGGCTGCGCAGCTTTTGAAGGAAACGCAGGGAAAAGCGGCAGCAAAGCCCGCCGGCGTCGATTATCTCGGCGAATGCGCGCGCCATCTCGAGCAGGTGCTCGGGCGCAAGGTGCGCATGACGCAGGGACGCAAGACCGGGCGCATCGAGCTGGAATACTACGACGCGGATGACCGCGAGGCGCTGCTGCAGGCGCTCGAGGGCATCGGCCGCAGAAACTGACACCAATTAGAACATTGAGGAGACAGAGACAACATGATTGACATTCGACTCATCCGTGAAAACCCCGAGCTCGTTCGGGAGAACATCCGCAAAAAGTTTCAGGACGCGAAGCTGCCGCTCGTCGACGAGGTGATCGAGCTCGACAAGGCCAACCGCGCCGCCATCAACGAGGCGTCGAATCTGCGCGCCGAGCGCAACACCCTGTCGAAGCAGATCGGCATGCTCATGGGACAGGCGAAAAAAGACCCGTCCAAGCTCGCCGAGGCCGAGGCTGTCAAGGCGCAGGTCACCGCGCAGGCCGCGCGGCTGGCGGAGCTTGAGCAGCAGGAGGCCGAGCTTGAGGCCAAGATCCACAAGATCATGCTCACCATCCCGCAGATCATCGACCCGAGCGTGCCGCTCGGCCCGGATGACAGCTGCAACGTTGAGGTGCAGCGCTTTGGCGAGGCGGTCGTGCCGGATTTCCCGATCCCGTACCACACGGAGATCATGGAGCGCTTTGACGGCATCGATCTCGACGCCGCACGCCGCGTCTCCGGCAACGGATTTTACTATCTCATGGGCGATATCGCGCGTCTGCACGAGGCCGTGCTGACCTATGCGCGCGATTTCATGATCGACAAGGGCTTCACCTACTGCATTCCGCCGTTCATGATCCACGGCAATGTTGTCGAGGGCGTCATGAGCCAGACGGACATGGACGCCATGATGTACAAGATCGAGGGCGAGGATCTCTACCTGATCGGCACGAGCGAGCACTCCATGATCGGCCGCTACATCGACCAGATCCTCACCGAGGATCAGCTCCCGCAGACGATGACGTCCTATTCGCCCTGCTTCCGCAAGGAGAAAGGCGCGCACGGCATCGAGGAGCGCGGCGTGTACCGCATCCACCAGTTTGAAAAGCAGGAGATGATCGTCGTCTGCCGCCCGGAGGAGAGCATGGACTGGTACGAGAAGCTCTGGCGCTACTCCGTCGAGCTCTTCCGCAGCATGGACATTCCGGTGCGCCAGCTCGAGTGCTGCTCCGGCGACCTCGCCGACCTGAAGGTCAAGTCCTGTGACATCGAGGCGTGGAGCCCGCGCCAGCAGAAGTATTTTGAGGTCTGCTCCTGCTCGAACCTCGGCGACGCGCAGGCACGCCGCCTGCACATCCGCATCAAGGGCAAGGACGGCAAGAATTACCTCGCCCACACGCTCAACAACACCTGCGTCGCCCCGCCGCGTATGCTCATCGCGTTCCTTGAGAACAACCTGCAGCCCGACGGCAGCGTCGTCATCCCCGAGGTGCTGCGCCCCTACATGGGCGGCAAGGAAGTCCTTGTGCCGAAGCACTGAGGATGTGCAGCGCGCAGCAGCATAGAGATAATAGAAAAATGGAGGTAGCATCATGAAAAAGCCCGGTTGGCTCGATGAATTCAAGACATTTATCTCGCGCGGCAACGTCATTGACCTGGCAGTCGGCGTCGTTGTCGGCGGCGCTTTCACGGCCATCGTCACCGCGCTCGTCAACGATATCATCAACCCGCTCATCTCGCTCATCATCGGCGGGCTGGATTTCTCCGGCGTGACCGTCGGCGTGTTCCCGATCGGCGATCTGATCATGGCGATCATCAATTTCCTGTGCATTTCGTTCGTCGTGTTCTGGATGGTGAAGATCATCAACCGCTTCAACCGCAAAAAGGCGGACGAAGCCGAGCCTGAGCCGGAAGCCCCTGCTGAGCCCACAACGGAGGAGCTGCTGGCGGAGATTCTCGCTGAGCTCAAGCTCAGAAACAGCCGTGCCGCCGCAGCACAAACGCTCGACGATGCGGAAAAGGAAGAATATCCCTCCTCTGAGCGCTAAAAAAGTACTTGACACCTCGGGGCTTATATGTTATAGTATATAAGCCTTGAGGGGTCAATTGTATATCGCGGAGTGGAGCAGTTCGGTAGCTCGTCGGGCTCATAACCCGGAGGTCGCAGGTTCAAATCCTGTCTCCGCAACCAAATCAGTTACCGTTGTTGATACAATATCAACAACGGTAATTTTTATTTTCCTCTTGTTTTAGGTGCTTACCGCATGAAAATGGGTGTTTTCCGATCATTTTCGGCTTTGACCGGCTGCACCGCTCCATCCGCCGCAGCTGGTTGTTCTCCAAAGCATGGCTTCGCAGGAATTGCAATCGTTATAAGATATAAACGATAAATGATTATTTTCCATATAGAAACCCGCTGAAGGCTGTGATACCGCTCTGAACCTTTAGCGGATTTTCTTTAATAACCGTGGGACAGAAAGAACAAAAAGGACAGAACCGGGCTGGTATTCTCAGTAATTCTTGATACCCTTATTATCTCACAGGCGCCGTTGCTTTCACAGGACGTCATTTATTATGCGCTTACGTTATCATTTACGAAATTTCCGCATAAAACGAAAGCGTGCGGAAACTTAACGTCCCTTTCCCATAATTGTGGATAGCTTCGGTTTGCCTTTGATTTTGATGAAACATTCAAACACTCTTTGTTTATTCAGCAAAATTCGCTTGAATCAGCAATATGTTTTTGCTATAATTAGCGTATCAAAGGGCGGTGTTAGCTTGTTAATCGAAGAACTGATTGAATTAGCAAACAAAATATGCAAACAGAAAGCCGAAGAGCAAACAATAGAACTGAAATCCGCACAGGCGGGTTGCCCTAAGAGGCTGTACGACACGCTGTCGAGTTTTTCCAACCAGGACAGTGGCGGTATCCTTGTGTTCGGTATTGATGAGGATGCTTCCTTTCAGGTCGTCGGCGTATATGATCCGCAGGATCTGCAGAAGAAAATAACGGAACAGTGCTTACAGATGGAGCCTCCGGTTCGTGCCGTATTCACCCTGGCAGAATATCAGGGGAAAACGATTTGCGCTGCGGAAATCCCGGCAATCGACATTGCGGAGCGTCCCTGCTACTATCGCGGTGCAGGGCGTACCAAGGGTTCCTACATTCGTGTCGGAGATGCGGATTTGCCGATGACAGACTACGAGCTATACAGCTATGAAGCGTTCCGTAAGCATTTGCATGATGACGAGCGACCCGTTGAACGGGCGACGCTGCAACTGCTGGACACAGAAAAGATCCACAGCTATATTGAAAAAATGCGTGTAGACCGCCCCGGGTTTTCCAGACTGACACAGGAGCAAGCCATGGAGATGCTGAACATTACAAGAAACGGTGTTCCAACCTTGGCAGCAGTTCTGAATTTTTGCCTTTACCCACAGGGATTCTTCCCGCAGCTTGGCATTACGGCAATTGTTGTGCCTGGCACGGAAATCGGCGATGTAGATCCGGATTCCGCACGGTTTATCGACAACAAGCGAATCAGCGGAACCATTACGGAAATGGTGGAGGAAGCACTGAATTTCTGCCGTCGGAATATGAAGGTCAAAACCATTATCAGCAAAGAAACCGGCGCCCGCACGGATAAAACGGAGTATCCCGTAGATGCCCTCCGCGAAGCAATCCTCAATGCCGTTATTCACCGCGACTATAGCATTCACACGGAGGGAACACCGGTTCAAATTGACTTTTTCACGAACCGTGTCGAAATTCACAGCCCCGGAAGCTTGTATGGCCGGATGAGCATCGAACAGCTGGGTATTGCGAAACCGGATCTTCGGAATCCTGCGCTGGCCGTCATGGCAGAAACGCTGACCGCAGCAGAACATCGTTACTCGGGCATTCCCACTATGCGTAATGCGATGAAGGAATATGGCTTACCGGAACCGAAATTTGAAAACCGCAGAAACGAGTTCGTGGTAACACTTTATAATAAAGCGGAAGTGGAGAAAGAAGCAGTAAATACCGAACCTGTCAGAGATCTGTTGGCGTTTTGTCATGAGCCGAAAACACGGCAGGAGATTGCGGCATTTTTGGGCGTGAAAACCGTGTTTTATGCGATGCAGCATTATGTTCAGCCCCTGCTTGCTACTGAAAAGCTTGCAATGACCATACCGGAGAAGCCCAAAAGCAGAAATCAAAAGTATTATACGGTTCGATAGGCAGACTTGATGTTGTCCTTTCTGTCCTCATTGTCCCGGCGCATCAAAACTGAACCCATGAAATAATGCACCATGCGTTTAAAGCATGGTGCATTGTATCCACGGGCGGTAAATTTTCCAGATCAAGTGGATGTAACGGATTTTCGTTGCATCCACTTTTGTTTTTGGCAATGCTATGCTACAATGTGCTATAAAAGAGAACCGAGGTGTCTTTATGACTTTGCCTGAAGCCAAAAATGCAGCGCGGGAAATCGCCGGCGCGGATATGCATGTTGTTTCCTACCGCAATGTGTGGGGATTTTTTGGTTCCTCCGATCGTGAGCTGCAAGCAGTCTTTATCACCAAAGACAACGCCAGCACAGAACGCTCCGGCATCTTTTTGGACAAAGGCGAGGAAGGCCGTTTCACAGAGTACGCAACCGGCAAAAGCGTGCCTGCAAATGCTGTTTTTGGCAAAGCCTTTTTCGATGAGGATCCCGCTCTTTTCGCAGAGCGCAGTCCGGCATCTGTCCCCGCCGTTGACAGAATAGAATCCCTGCTTCATGAGAGCGAAAAACGGTTAACAGCGCATGGGCTGCCTGCGGGCGCGTTGGTGATGCTGTATGATATCGCCAATTGTGAGGATGACGAGGCTGCGGCGCTGCGTCTCACCGTTTTGAGAAACTATCTCATTCGGACAGAGAAACGGATTTCAGCAGAAGAATTTTCCTATATGTGTCAGGAGCTGCTTGGCATTTGAGTTTTAGCAACCGGCATGCTGCCACTTTCCCGGAGCAGGTTTCCGCCTGCTCCGTTTTTCATCCGCAAAGTCCGCATCCTGCCGCATCCCGCGCGGGAGTGAACCGCAAGTTCCATGACAATCCGGCGGCTGCGCGGTACAATCGGGTCAGAAAACAACCGGAAAGACAGAGGTGACGACCCGATGAATCTGAAAGAAGCATTCCGCTATCAGAACAAGCTCCAGTCCTTTCTGGACGAAGCGCAGAGCATCCTCGACCGTGACGCCAACATCACGAAGGTCGAAAGCACCTACCTGCGCCGCAAGGTCATGGCCGAGGCGGAGGACGAGACCGTTGCCGCCGTGCCGGAAACGGAGTATTACGAGCAGATCACGGACATTGCCCGTTTCCTTCTGCACCTGCTCGACGAGAAGGAGACGCTCAGCGCCGCCATCCGCACGGCGAAGGATGCGCTGGACATCGACATGGACAGCGAGGTCAGCCTCAACGCCGCGCGTCAGAGCGTCGCCCGCACCTTCCGGCGCATGAACGACCTGCGCTGCAGCGAGCAGACGATCCCCAACGGCGGCAGCGGCTACCGCTTCAACGCCGACGGCAATCAGACCACCTACCGCTGCGACGTGCGGCGCGTGACTACGATCAACTACGACCGGAAGGTCATCCGCGCCGCCCTCACGAAGCTCGACCGGCGCGCGGATGAGACCTCGGCCAGGATCGACCTGTGTCTGGTCACGTCCGACGTGGCATATACGCCGCCCTTTGACGTGAACGCCAGCTTCGCCGAGGCGTTCGCGGTCTACACCGGAAAAGACGAGGCATAACGCCCCGGCGCAGACCGGCTGTTCCGGGTGCGGCAGGCCATGAGCAAGCGGATGCCGGTTCAGGTGCAGATGAACGATAACGCTGCACAATTGCAAACGGAAACGACCCGAGCGGCTCGCTCAGCGAGCCTTTCTATTGAATTGGAAAGACAGCGCCCGGCTTCTCGTCCGGCGTCAAACGCACAGACGTCAAACCCGTTTTTCGCGCAGACACCCATGCCCGCTTCCGAACTAACATCTCCCTCGTGCGGCAAGCAAGCCGACCTCGACTTTGACGAGAAAAGAAAATTATGTGTGATCTCCTTTCCCGCGCGCAGCGGCCGGTCGTGACCTGTCACGCCGCCGGCCGTGCGCCCGGGGCAAATGGCGGAAGCTGCATCGGACGCTGCCGCATCCGGAACAGCCGGTCAGAAAACAGTGTGAGCAGCAGGTCTCGGCCTGCTGCTCACACACGATATCAGGATTTTCGGCGACGGGGATGAGGATCTGCTCCAGCGACACCTCAAACAGCGCGCCGAGCGCGTACAGATTGTCGACCGTCGGCAGGGTCTCCCCCTTCTGCCACTTGTAGATCGCCCGCGGCTCGGCAAAGCCGAAGTAGCTTTGCAGGTCGCGCACCGTCAGGCCGCGCGCCATGCGCAGGCGGCGGATGTTGTCCCCCGTGGCGGCAAGGTCGATCACGGGGTATGCTTTCAAGCCCATTCGGGTCGCCTCCTTAAAGAGTAATGTTGTAAAATACCAGAGACGGCGCAAAAAAGCAAGCCCTGATTTTGAAACGGAGGAAAAAATGAGCCAACCGTTGTATTGGTCGATTGAAAAGTTTTCCCTGCGATATGCCTACTTCGTGTTTTTTGATACGATTCCCTACCTTGCCGATCAGCTGTTTATCCGGCGGCAGGTCAGGGTCTGGTTCGACCGGGAGTACGCGAAAAAGGACAGCCCGTACATTGCGGTCCTGTGCCATGTCCGGAAAAAAGATGTGCCGCAGTTTCTGGACGCCTTGGAGGATCTGAAAAAGAGCATGCTGCTCTGCGGGCATCCTGATTACATGACAGAGATCCAATCCCTTATGGAGACCATATGCAGCAGCTGAAAGGAGCTGAGACAGCATGAATCCCACGCCGATGGCAAAGCGCAGCAAGCGCGCGCAGCGTGAGCACTACGCCGCAAAGCGCGGCTCGTGGAACGGGCTCTCCCCGGTCACCCGGGTCGTGCAGAGCAAAAAGACCTACGACCGAAACCGCGTGAAACGAGAAGCCCGCCGCGCAAATGACATATGAAGTCTCTATCGCGCATCGGAAAAGCCAAAAGCCGCCGGCTCTTGCCGGCGGCTTTGCTGTTGATGGGATCGATTTCCGCCCGCGCCGATCTCCCCTGTCGGCGCGGGCGCATCCCTTTTTCATACGGAAAAGCATCGGAAAGGGCTTGCCAAAAGTTAGACGAGATGGTAAAGTGGGTTCGTATGTGCCAATTTGCCGGGACACCGGCGGGCAGCCGTGCGCATGGGAAGCGCCGTCTGCCGGAAAGGGGAACAAAGAAGATGGGTTATCTGAAATATCTCAAGCTCATGAACCGCATGAACGCCGTCACGCAGGTGCCGCAGCCGCCGGTGCCGCAGTTTGAAAAATACTGCAAGCTGTTCGTGACCGACGAAGAGTACGACATCATGATGGGCATGAAGCTGCGCGGCAACACCGAGGCGGAGCTGCGCGCGCTCTACACGGGCAGCGACTGGGCCGGCACGCTCTACGATATGTGCCGCAAGGGCTTCCTGCTCAAGATCTACGACGGGGCGGAGCCGACGTTCGACCTCGCGCCGATGCTGCCGGGCTGGTTTGAGTTTCCGCTGTCGACGGGCGAGGACAATGAGACGCTGCAAAAGGCGTCGGAGCTGTTCACCTCGGCCATCAACATGGTCACCACGCTCAACGTCGAGCCGCTGCGCACGGGCTACGCCGTCATGAACAATCTCAACAAGCTCAAGGGCGACAAGGGCCACATGGAGGTCGCGCTCCCGCTCGAGGGCAAGGCCGCCGGCAAGGTCGTGCACGTCGACCGCAAGCTCTCCAACGACACGACGAGCGTCGTGCCGAGCTACCAGCTCGAGGCGTATCTCGACAGCCTGCCGGATGATTCGCCCATCAGCGTCATGCACTGCTTCTGCCGCAACATCCGCCGCAGAGAGGGGCTGCAGCCCAAGAACCCCACGCCGGATGAGGTGTGCCTGTGCGTCGGCAACATCGCCAAGCAGATCATCGAGTACGGTGTCGGCCGCCAGGTCAGCAAGGCCGAGGCGCGCCAGATCCTCGTCGACTGCGAGAAGAAGGGCTGCGTGCATCAGGTGTTCCACTACGCCTGCAACATGGACGAGGAGACGACCGCCATCTGCAACTGCGACACGCAGTGCTGCGAGATGCTCGGCTCGTACACGCGCGGCGGCATGCAGCCGCTGTATATGCGCGCGCACGCAAAGCCCGTCATCGTCCACCCGGAAAACTGCAACGGCTGCAACATCTGCAACCACTTCTGCCCGACCGTGGCCACCGGCTTCAACGCGCAGACCGGCAAGGTGTTCGTGGAGTATCAGCGCTGCATCGGCTGCGGCGTGTGCGTCACGAAGTGCCCGAAGGACGTGCGCGAGATGGTCGACGGCGACCGCGTGCTCTTCTGCAAGCCGCTCAAGAAGTCGCTCGTGCGCGAGCGCAACGTCCGCCGCCAGCCGAAGAAGAACTGAATGCACGAGGCGGCCATTGCCAAGGAGGTCTTTGACATCGCACAGCAGGCGATGACGGAAAACGGCCTCACGCGCCTCACGCGCATCGTCATGGACATCGGCGAGTATTCCGCCGTCGTGCCCGAGCAGCTGCAGCTCGTGTTCCGCATCGCGGTGCACAACACCGCCATGGACGGCTGCGCGCTCGAGATCCATGACCTGCCCGGCGAGCTGGGTATGTATGTGCGTACGATCGAGGGCGAATAGACTGTCAAAAAACCTCGTAGAGTTTGCGCCTGCGGGCGCAAAGAAAGTCCGATCATTTTCTTCGGCGACATGTGCGGCGAAGAAAATACTTCTC